>Ga0307517_10001751_pt1 | contig 35778 bp, 31 predicted proteins | sample 23_EM_MG_FD_194515 | JGI IMG/M metagenome (GOLD analysis project Ga0307517, IMG submission 194515) | Populus trichocarpa ectomycorrhiza microbial communities from riparian zone in the Pacific Northwest, United States - 23_EM | ecosystem: Host-associated > Plants > Roots > Unclassified | place...
AAAAGCAGGACTTTTTTCCTTATTCTTTTATTTCGTTCATCAGTCTTTTCTCGTTCACGTCCTCACTCCTTTATTTTGTTTCTATAAGTCAATCAAACTACGTTTGCTCCCCCATAACATATTAAGAAAGAGTTAGAGAGGGATGCTTAAAAAAGGGAAGCCGAGCGGAGGGTTGCCGAAGGGGAGGAACATTCAACGTTCTGGGCTTTTGGAAGGGGATTATCTAGGAGATTCCCCATACCTGGGAATGTCCAAGCTAGAGCTTTCCGCTCGTCATCCCAACAACCATCGCAGGTAGTAATAGCGCCCGCAGCGGGGCGCCTAGTCTGGTTTGCGGAAGATGGTATTAACGTGGATAGGCATGTTAGGGAGGGGCACTAGTGGAGGTTAGTCCCTCGAGTTTCCGTAGTGTTTGACCCTGATGCAGATCTTAAGAATGCAGCATACCTCATGGAAGCCCACATAAACCACCTGCGAAACATGTTCCGTAGGAACAATTACACGGGGAAGATAACTGGAGGGTGTAACTCCTCGGTCAAGGTGTAACGGATCAAACATCGACCCAATTCTAACAATCCTACTTCAGGTACTTGTCCGGACGCCCAGCCCCAGTGCACCTCCGTCTCCACCCTCCAGTTTCTCATTGAAACCAACCAGGTAAAGCCCGAAAAATGCCCTCTCGCTGAGGTCATATCCTTCCTATAAGCCCTTCCGGCACCCATCCCAGCGGAGCCCCGCTACATGTGCATGCGTGCGATCGCCGACTCACCACAACATCGCTCCTATAAACCTCCAGCCAGGGTTCCGAATAGTCCGACCGGTCAAGTCTTGGAGGCGGGACCGGGCTGGCCAGTCCTGGTGATGGCGATGACTGGACCCGACTAACTTGGGTGGTCCGGTCCGGTTTGAACTGGTCCCAGACCAGTCTTTATAAAAGATCGCATGAGTCTAAATGGCACCAAGCCCAACACTCGCTAAGAATAGAAGTATAGCTACCGGTATACTAGGATCTTAAAGTCGCTTGTCACGCTATGAATCAACAGCCCCTCAATACAAGTTGATAGAATATCCTGGAGAGGGATAATATGCGGTGGAAATACGATTACCTGATGGATAAGTCGCATCCAATACCGGTATTGTGGCATGTGGTCATGTAATATCACTCACTTAGTGAACCAAAAATGGTTCGATACTCAAGAACCTATTTTCGCCACCCCTAATCTAAGCGAGGCACTATCTCCACCATATAATTCATGGAAACAATAAGTTTAATTGAGAAAAGCTTTATTTGAACGTAATATATAGTGATAAAAATAGCATATCCTATTGCTTGGCAGGCCTGGTCAGACCAGTCTTGGTCAAGTCGGTTTCCATAATCCTGACCGTCCAGTCGGTCTAATTTCCACCATTGGACTAGACTTGACTTTCGACCTGACTAGCTAGTCCAGTCCAGTCTTCCGCCGACCATTCGGAACCCTGCCTCCAGCCTTAGAAGTTGCAACCCTGCATATGGTGCCATCAAGAACTTCGGCATCCGCGTCGGAACCTATGTCCTTGACCTACAACTAGTAAAGATGGAGTGTGAGAGCATTGTGCAGAAATGCCACTCCTACGCCATCCTCGAGTACGTCGAACAGGCCATGGCAGCGTATGTTGCCGCGGACCACTGGACCGCACTGTGGAATCGCTGGGAGAACTTGAAATACACGTCTGTCAGGTGGGATCAGGGGTTCTACGAGTGGCTCATCGGGTTGGTGTTCTTGGGCGCGATGGAGGAGGGGTAGTTAATGAGTGGAGATGTTCTGCTGCTGAGCGTGGAAAATGGGAAGTTTACAGTTATTGAGGCCATTTTCAGTCGCGTGACAGACAATTATTATTACAGCAGTCTCACAAGAGCAGTAAAATTCCGCCATTTAGAAATCCATCTTATAACCAAAAGTAGGGAGAAGGGGAAAACCGGTTCTCTGAGGATTTAACTGCTCATAGGGGTACAGGTGTTACTTCGCCTCAAGTTCAATCACTAGAGAGAACTTAAAAAGTTCTTCATTAAAATCCGCAGCACTTAGTATAGAAAATGCCTGCACTCAGCCCGAAAAACCCCCCTTCAATTTGCCCCCCTCGCTAAGTTTCCGAAACAGGCCAACATCCCCGCATCTCTAGGCATAGACAACGCCCTATCAAAAAACCTATCCGCCGTTGCAAGCTACCAGAGCGGTGACATGAGAGAACAGGACTATCTAGACAAGGACATCCTCGAGCGCCGCAAACGGAAGCTAGCAAAGAAAGAATAAGAATAGCACCCACATCCCTCCAACTCCTTAGCCCCACGCCCCCCAACCCCATCTAACCAATCCCCTACCGAAAGAGGTGCTTTTCCATCTCTATCATTCCCATGTCAGTGCCTGCTGCTAAGCAATGGTGAAAAAAGGTGGATTTACATTGTTTGGATCATTGCTCTAGCTACCATAAAACCATATATTGGCAGCCAACCGGGAAAGATCGGCTGGTGTAAATTCGAAATCACTCTCGAGGCTGTCTTCGGCTTGGTCTGGGTCGCGATCAAAAACCTTCCCGAAGTCGAGTACTAGGGAGTGTTCGTGATCCTCAGGCCGGGGTATCGTGATAATCCTGACACATTTAGGTTCAATCGAAGTAGAGGGAGGACCCAGAGGATTCAGAGGATTGAGTCGTGGGGAACGCCGGTAGATTACACTGCCAGACTCCCATTGTTCGATACCGATTATACGGTTGGCTTTGTTCACAGAGAACACGAGAACGATATTGACGGCGCCGGACGAGTTCGTTGTCCGCCAGTGAGCGTCAACCCTTAAGCGTTCGATCGTTTCCGAAACCCCGGACTCCACAGCCAGGGTTGGCCAAGGGGCTGCCCCTGCCAGCACACTGGAACGGGGAATATAGTAGGAATCGGGCTCCTTCCTACTGCTATTGCCTTGGTGACGGGCACCACCTATCTTACCCAGATCGTCACACAATCCCATCTGTGCGGCCTTCCCGTGGAGCATGTATTCAAACTTCCTATGAACGACTTCGTGAAGTTTGCTCGCCATAATTTTCACAATCAAGGGCTGCTGGTCCTCGAGGTACATGAAGCGGAGCCTCTTGTAGTGGTCATTGCAAAGTTTGTCGATCGTCGTAAGCTGTTCCTCACTTACGGAGGTAAACACCACGTACTTCCCACCATTACCGGCCTCAGCTGCCCTGGTCTGGGACGTACAAATTCCGGAAGGGTTTGTTCGTAATAGCGAGGTTTCTCGTGCAAAGGGTTCCATTACTAGCATAGCAGGGTGCGACTATACGACCGTCCTAACAAAACCTTCTTAACAACCTACCGAATCCGCCATCCCTCAATCTCCTGTTCTTTTTTAAGCTTACGGTAATTTTTAGGTGAGCAGTGCTTACCATTCTGGCTATTAAATGCGATTATAAAGGTGCGCTGTAGGTCAAGTGGACAAGAAAATATTTTTTTTCATGGCTTGTTTGCTCAAGCGGGGTTCAAGCTAGCTGGAAAGGGTTGCTGTGGGGAATATCTACAGCAAGGGCAGTGTCGGGGGTTGCGCGCATTGCTGCTGGTATTTCCTGGGTGCTTGTTTTCATGTGTACTCCAGGTTCATGCAGGTTGCTGCTGGAGCAGCAGTGTTGGTCGCAGTGATGCTAGTGGATGGGATGGTTTTGTAGAGCGTTATTTTTTGAGTTCCCATCTCTTCACAACCCCCGATTCTTGCAATCTTGCTAATGAGAACTATACTACTACCGTAAAGGTGCGCCTCAGAAGTATGATCCCGGTGTTCGGCTGGACTTTTTTCGCACTGACACTCCTCTCGGCGATCTGCCCCGCCTCCTTTTTAGTGACACTCCAACGGCCATTGGAGAAAATAACTTGCAAGACGCAGGGTATTCAGTGGCAGCGGCGGAAGGATTAGGTCTTCGGATTTGAGCGTGAGGGGGGGTGCTATTGTCAGTGTCAATGAAAGGGGTAGCAGCGCCGGGAGTAAAGACAAATTTGTCGGGAGGGTGGAAGGAGAAGAGGCTGGGAGCGGGGTTGTTCACCATAGGGTTAGCTTTGCGACTAGTCTGATGAAGAAAATAGATGGCGATGGGTCACTGGCTACTATCCATAACGCTGGTTATCTGTTTTATAAACGGATTGGATGGGGTGAGTAGAGGTATGAGGGGACGGGAGCTTTGTATGGGCTGGGAATAGGATATGACATTTGTGCTTGTTTGTTGGGCTGTTGGGCTGTCGCATTAGTTTACCTGACATCTGTGGTATAAGTGCTCTTGCATGTTTATATTGAATGACTTTTTTGTAGCATGGTTAGAAATTTCTTCCGAAAGTGTTCTCCTCATGAACTATCACTCGCGCTCTAGGGTGTTAGTCAGTGTTGAAATTATGCCCCAATATGTGAAAGCGAAATGGAAAAGACTTTGCGCCACTTGAACTTGCCGTGCGATTCTTACTTATTAACCAAAAGAAAGGGCCGAATGGCCAAACATATATAGAGAACAGAAGTGACCTCATCCTTTATGAGAAGAAGCCAGTTTCCCATCGTCAGCGCCAGAACGGACCATGGGTTCCAACAGAGTATACGCCTCCAAACCTAGAGAGTGCAATGAAGCCTAGTCAATACGAAATAGCCGCCCAATAATCACGAGCCAACCAATAATGTCTCACCACCATAAGGGATGCAACCCAATAGAACGAAGCAATAAAGGAAGGAAACGCTTTAGACAAAGCCGGTGTTTGAGGACAATGGAAAACAATGAGAAGAAATTCAATAGTCAGTGTTCAAGCATTTTCATAACTTTGGGCGAGTGTAGCAGCCTCGCTATCACCCCGAGAACCCGAACAACGGCCTCAGGACATTTAATTCTGCCTTGTCGATAATCTCGAGGAATGGTTCCTAAAATACAAACTGAGCAATTCCGAAGATTTTGTGGATTCGTTGGAGAGGTCGATAGTGATAACGCAGTTGTATTTTGATGGATTTCAGGGATAGCGCGAAACAAACTATATGTGCAGGTTCATGAGACTTCTCCTGGGGTACATTTTGAGGTAATTGGTCAGGATAGAGTAGTGATGTCTGTTCAGCGGGTAGACCGAAGCCCGGATAGGCGGTTGATTGAGATGACTGATCGGAGGTTGTTTGCTTGTGCTCTTTTCCCAGAAGCAGGAACCCCGGGTTGATCGGTCGGAAAGCATCAATGAAATCCTCTTCCGCATGGTGCGTTAACTCTTCCTGAAACTCCCTGGAAATCATGGCAAGCAAACCCCTGCTTCCTGCGGAAACAGGTTGTGACTCACATCAATATACCCGACGCATCTGTTTAGTCTGCATGATAGCGAAGCATCCAGGTACGGGGTGGTGATCGTGTTTATAAATCTGATAGGATAACACGAAATAGTGGTGGACCACCTTATCCCCACAACAAAAACTAACTTTTTTACAAGCACCCCTTTGGAACATGAAAATAATAGTAGACCACTCAATCCCACCAAATCACGCAGAAACTAACTTTTTTACAGGTACCCCTTTGTTACAGGATAACACTGTTTCCAAAAAAAAAAACTTAAACAATATCCATCACCCTTACCCCCCTTCCTAATATTAATACTTGGAAAAGGGGGGCGCCATCGGCAGGCACTAACAGGGGGGGAGGTAGAATGAGGTTTGGGGGAGCGTGCGAAGTGGGCAATTCGGGCACGGGTAATGGGTTACCAGCCCAGGCTGGTGAGTTCGCAATCTCTACCTACCGGAACCCAATCAGTTACCAGATCATCTAATGGGGTACAGGTTCCGCCCAATAACTAAAAATTGCGAAAAAACACGGGCCTTTTGATCCGGAGTTGGATGTTTCCAGTCGCTGGGGGATCGACCCAAGAGCAACCGGAATGCCCTCTCCAAGATGCGGCGTAGTTGGGGTTCACAAAAAGGTAAAATCTCGTTCACATCATCACCGGTGACCTTATGGGCGCCATTATTGCGATCGTTCATCAAGCCCGGCCACTATTTCTCAGGGTTAGTCCACCCCACAGCCCAAGCAAGATGTGGGGTTGGAACAACCCATTGCCAATGGGGCAAAGCGCACAGTCTTGCCCGGGGGTGGTAGAAAACAGGTTAGTCTAAGTCGACGCGTCCTCCCCCGGGGGCCATAGCTCCAGCCCATATAGGACCACCGCACTCCCGGGAGTTGGAGACCTCCAAGCTCGCTACAACTCGCGTTCTCGTCTCCAAGCTCGCTACAGCTCGCGTTCTTTGTTTTCCGCGTTCTTTGTTTTTCAAGAATATTATATATTACTTTATTTTTATTTTTATTCATATTTGTTTTTACCTTTCAAACTTGCAGCCATGCCCCGGAGAAGGGGTTCTACACGTGGGACAGGAGCACCTGTCAGGAGCACTCCCGGGAGTCAAAGCCACACGACGCGTAGCACTCCCGGGAGACAAAGCCACACCTGAACACCAGGGACCCAGGGGGTTGGAAGGATTGAGAAAAACACAGGCAGCCGCACTCGGCACCAAGCTTCAAGCACTCATAGCCGCGATCCTACCCCTATAAACACAACTACCGGTTCTTCCAGTAGCGAAAGTGGGGACGAAGAGGCAAGCTACTATAGAAACTCCTCTTAGAATAATAGCCTCCTACCCACTCCCGAGCCACAAACGAGTACCCCAATAGCGCAATCGGAAACCTCGGTCACTCTGAGCATGGAAGATACAACACGACATTCTCATTCTCACCCAGAACCAGCCCTAAGACTCAATGACATTCGCGTGCTTCTTCAGTCACATGTGCACGAAATTGTTAACCGGGTAGTCACTCAACTTAATACCCACTAACCCCCAGCTCCACCGCCAACTCCAATCAACAGGCGCACAGCAGCCCATCCTCCTATACCAGTCCAATCGCGAAACTTGACCAGCATGAGGATTACAGAGCTTGAAAACCAGCTAGCGGAACTGAGAGCGGCACAGGACATAGAACAAGCTGAGACAACGGGGGAGGAACCAAGAGCACTTGGTACGTATAACCCTACCTATTCTTTCTCAAGAGATATGCGGGAGAACGCATCTGGCATTCCTGAATCGGTCGAGTTACTCTTTCCTGGTGTGGAGCGTAGTACACTTGTTCAGATAATTGAGAATCGCTTCAAACCGACAAATATCTCCCGGCTATTAGCAACAGAGAAGGAACGAGCAGAATCTCACCCGCCAATCAACATTGGTGGAGTTGAGTTCGAACAAACGGAGAGGGACGGCAAGGAATGTGAATACAAGATGAGCGGATTGTTTAAAGCTTGGGCAGCCTACAGTGGAATCCTAGTCCAACTAGCACCACAGGTGCTACAGGGAGAGCTAGCTACATCACTATTCATCTCTACCATGAACCTCTATGACCTTTTAGAAAAATACACATGGGATGGGGTAAAGGCATACCACTTTCAATTCCACCGTAAACGAGTTGCAGGAGGGAATAGTATATACTATCCCAACGACTGGCGGCAAATTGATAGCGAACTCATCGCATCAAAGTGCTTCGCTCACCCCCATATCACACGACACCCATGGTCAACGAGCCAGAACCGCCCAGCCTCATTCCCACGCCGGGCTTAAGAGCTGCCAATTCGAGAAAGTCAGTCGGTTCCTCCCTTCCCGCAAGCTAGCTCTACTCCAACCATGTCCTACGGACCACTGGATAGCCAGGGCAACTCATACGGCACGGGTTACCCCACCACTACTGTTGCTCTTAGCGGCAACGGAACTGGCCAAACTACCACTCAGGTATGCCGAAATTGGAACTACCGTGAATGCTCGTCCCCACACTGCCGCCATCATCCCATTTGCATTACTTGTGGAAGCAACCATAAGGCCCCACAATGCACTCAGGGAAACACAGCTCGCTCTCACCCGGTCCGCTCTGGCCCCCATACACGTTAGCTGCTCCACTATTTTTAACATCATTGATGTTCTTCCTCTCTTTCTACCATTTTTCTCATTACTTACACTCGCACCATACTCAATGTACTATATTAAGCTTACTTCTCTTAATAACTATATATCATACTAGTCACAATAGATGTGATACCAGACACATACTATCTCAGTTCTTCAAGCATCCTGGTCAGCAGACCACCCTCCACAGTCAGCAGACTACCTTCTCTAGTTAGCAGACTACCCTCCCCAGTCAGCAGACTACCATCCCCAGTCAGCGGACTACCTATACGCCCCAATACTACACTCTTCTATACACTCTTTACCACTCATTCTTACCCAATGCCAGCAGGCCAGCTCAAGTACAAGGGATGGAAAAAGCTTATAAAAGAATACCCCGACAACTCAGTCACAGAGGCAATCCCAGGTATATGCCAATTTGGTGCACGAATTGGTTTTAAAGGTGTCAGAAGTTCAATCACTATTCATCCAAACTTGTCCTCAGCATTCGAGTACCCTGATGTGGTCACAGCCGAAATCGAGGCTGAGGTAAACAAAAACCGTCTCAGAAAGTATTGTTCCTACAATACCCTACCAGGATACTTCATAGCTTCACCCTTAGGCCTTACTGATAAGTCAGATGGCACCAAACGCCGAATCCACCACCTCTCCTACCCTCCAAATGACGCAAACTCGATTAATAGTGGAATACCAGAACTATATGGATCCATCTCTTATAGCAGCATCACGGAGGCAATTTCTGCAATTTAACACTTTGGAAATAGCTGCAGCCTTGTTAAGCGTGACTTTGAAAGCGCCTTTCGCCACATTCCTGTTTCTCGTCTCGATACGCCCCTACTTGGTCTTTACTGGCAAAACACGTACTACGCAGAACAATACCTGCCTTTCGGGCTTCGCACAGCACCCTACATATTTAACCTATTTGCGGAAACATTTCACTGAATTCTAGAGGATGAGTTACAAAGAATGGCACTACCAGCTAAGATTGTCAACTACTGGGACGATTTCCTGATAATCCTCCCTCCAGCAACCACTACAGATCTCAACATCTATACCACAAGATTTCGTGAGCTCTGTCCGGAAGTAGGACTTTCCATCAAGTAATCAAAGAATGAGGAGGGAACGATAGCCAGTTTTGGGGGTATTGAGAGGGACACAGAAAATATGGTAATTCGACTACCAGAAAGGAAGCTACTAAAAGCACAGCAACTAGTGCAAAATGCAATAGATCAAACATCACTTTGCCTTCTCGAGCTGCAAAAGCTAAAGGGATATCGCAACTTCGTTGCTACGGTTGTACCACTCAGCCACACCTTCCTTCGGCGCCGGTATAATATGCAACTCTACTTTCCCACAGAGCGAAGCTACTACCGTAGACGAATATCAAGCGAGGCCCAGAGAGACCTCACATGGTGGCAGAAAGTACTAGCCATGGCACCAGAAAGGTCAATTAGAAAAGAGTCAAGGGAGACAATCTCGATGTGGTCAGATGCTGCTGGCACGAAGGGCCTAGGGGTTTCTATATCGAGAGTTACCCCCAACAGAATCCACAGCCACATCCTGGTTCAGCCTTCTCAATAACTCTACCTTCGGGCCTATCACATACTCAGGAACATATTAACACCAAGGAAATGAGAGCAGTGGAGCAGGCCCTACTCCACTGGGGCAAAATTTGGAAAGGGAAAAGAGTGATATGCCATGTTGACAATAGTGCCGTATTTCATGGCTTGGAGAACCGGACAATCAGAGGAACAACAATGAACGTTCTATGACGATGCTTACTTTTGGCTACCGAATATGACTTAGAGAGTGATGCCAGATGGATTCCCACCGGGGACAATGCGCTAGCAGATGCGCTCTCCTGCGTTGACTATAACAGAATTGCTAACCTAGTCCCACAGCTGATATATCCCACTTGCAACCACCGGGATCATGAGTTTCTAACATACAAGAATCGGGACTGTCACCAATAGCTGCCTACTACCTATGGCGAGGAGTAGCTCCATCAACAAGACGCAATTATTATACACCAAGATCACACTTCTCGCTTTTTTGCACCTTGCGAGGATATCGTCACCAGAATGGAGGCTGCCTGCCTGCAAAGGCTACATGGCCAGTGTTCCGAACTGTCCGGGGGCCCCACAGGGACGGCGGGGACAATGCCAAGAAGACGGGATGGGACGGGACCGCTAACCGTAGTCCTGTGTAGGTCAGGTTAGGCTGGGACCGCCGGGCCCTACACCCTAGGCCTTTTTTGGTGTGGTGGGACACACGTGATAGCGGTTGCTAAGGGGGACGCCACGGGAGATGGAAGGACGGCCGGGATTTTGCGAGGGACCATAGAGGGTATCAAAAGACGGCTAGGGTGTAGGCAAGGACTCCGGAGGGGGGTATAGACGGCAGGTATTAGGAATGACGGCCGGGCACATGAGGATAAATAATGTGGGGGACCACAGATGACGGCCGGGGGTGCCTGAGGATGGCCGGGGGTGCCTAAGGACGGCGGGGGGTGCCTGAGGACGTCTGGGGACGGCAAGCAACAAGCCCAGTATGAGTGTTATATGGTGATGCCGTGCAACCGAGACAGTAAACAATATTCCTACCGTAAAAACTAGAATAATTGGACCTCACGATAGTATGTTGACATCAGGTTGGGCGCACGGAAAGTCCCTAATTTAAAAGGAAATGAGTGTCTCAACACTGAAAACTGGGGTTCACTTCGCTGAGTCTCAAGGCTAGCTCTTGATATGACTGCGGTGATTCGTAGAAAGGGGGAAAATTTAAACAAATGTATGAACCTTGGCGAGACATACCTTAAGTCAACATACTAGCGCGAAGTCCAATTATTCCAGTTTTTACGGTACACGAAAGAGAAGATTAAATAGATTATCAAGTGCTATGAGTATTAAGATAAGACTGCACAAGTCATTCTGCTACGAGTCTTATTTCTCTTTCTCATTCTTCTCTCGGCCTTTGCGTTAACTCTTGTCTTGATGTCGCAAAGCACACAAGCAACCGAGGTCGGCTCACAGGCTGATGCATGGGATTTTCCAGACGAGTTACAGGGAAACTCAATTGACTCTCCCGGATCCGGATATCTACATCCAATATCAGAACTTTCCGACTGGTTTAGTACGAGTGCTCTTTCTAGCGCACTGTTTGAGGGCAAGGGGCGGATATTCAAACGGTTGAGGATATGCTTGCGGCCTTGCAGATTCATGCCAGTGGTTTTTGAGTTCTATTTTGGCAAAGGCTTTTATCCAGTGTATTTCTTAAAGATGTATTTTTTTTTACTTATTTGTTTACGCATATCACACGATTTGCTAAATGATAACGCATGAGGGAGATGAAATCGTGAATCTCATGTTTGTGAGTATACGAGCTGAAGAAATGTAACAGCAAAGGTGCATAAGGCCCTGCCGGGCCCGGTAGGGCGTCCGGTCCTACCTCCATCTGCCCTAGTCCGTCCAAGGAGTTGAAAAAAGACGGACTGGCGCCGGCGGTCCGTCCGGTCCTACCTCCAGGACGGATGGACTGGACATTTCGGAACACTGTACATGGCTAATCCAGTGGCTCTGCTCCTTGGCAGGGTCTATCAAGGTGAAGACTATGAAACTTTACCTAGTCGGTATTAAGTCCTATCAGTTGGACCTAGGGATTGATTGCACTGCTTTTTCCGACCCATGACTAGAGAGAACATTACAGGGCATCAAACGTGATCATAATGAACCTGCACGGCGGACCAGAACACCTCTTACCCGTCCACACCTGCTTAGCCTGCTCAATCACCTACGGATATATGACTACAATGACACTGTAATGAGGGGGGCATTCACCCTGGCTTTTGCAGGCTTCTTGCGAATAGGAGAGTTTACCTATCGAGCACTTGATCTCTAGATGGGACCTGCCTTCCCCAACTGGTTCTTAACAAAGCGCAGCATTCGACTGATCCAGCATGATGAGCATATTAAACTTACCCTTCCGGCATCAAAAACTCACCCATTTCGACAAGGAATTCAGCTAATTATTGCAGGCAGTCATGACGAAGCATGCCCCGTGAGGGCAATTAAACAACTTCTCGAAATGGATACTCCCCGGCCGGAAACAGTACCCCCGTTTTCTGTTGGACGAAGAGAACAACTACCATTTACAAGACAGCATGTTGTAGAGAGGTTTAGTGTTCGTTACGGGGCGAGGCGAGGCGGGTTTTCACTCCCCAGACCCCGCCCTTACACGGGGCCGGGGGGGGTATTTTTTTGGGTAATGCCGGCCCCGCCCCCGTCCGGGGCCCACCCGTACTCATTCCCTGGACGGGGCCCCATTTGTTACCAGCAATTTTTAACGGAGACCCGTCTGTGGTATGGGTGGGGCGGGGGCCTGAGCCGGGACAGGGGCAGGGAATGCCGAAAAAGACACCCCGCCCCAGGCCGTTGAGTGGGGCGGGGCGGGGAAAAGGGCCGGGGGCCCGCGTTTTTCGAGGCCCCGTCCGCCCCGTAACGAACTCTAAGAGAAGTTACAAGAATTGTGGACAACTGCCGGTCTCGGACAAGCAATATGGAATGGTCATAGCTTTCGCCGCGGGGCAGCCACCTGGGCTGCTGAAGTTGGAATTTCGGAGTCCCAGATTCAGACTCTAGGACGTTGGAGATGAGACGCATATAAGGGGTATATCGAATACTCACAGGAGGAATGAATATCCGTATCAGAGCGCTTTCAGGGAGCACGAGCAAGGCGTAGGTAAGATGCCCTGCTCACCTGCCTCCAATTGGGGGATGTCGTTGGCCACCGGACGGCAGGCACCTTAACTGCCACTTCACCTACATACCTGTGAGTGGGATATATCGGTGGCAACGATCCCAAGCGACAAGGGCAGCGACATTCCCCCAACGCCTCCGACAGTGGACTTAGGAACGAAGCGTGCGAGAGGTTCAGATCGATAGTTGGTTTCAGATTTCTTTATTTCTTCTTAGGGTTTTTTCATTCTCTCTTTATATCATCATCTTCCTGTATTCACTTGGCTTTGCAAAATTGGGTGAAGGAACCAAAACTTACAGCGTTGGCCAGCTCCACTACTTGCCCTGGATTCTCGCAACCAAATTGATAGAACTTTTCGGAGAGGCTCTTGATCCTTCCCAGTGTTCGCAACCGTCCAGTCCGTCCGTCTTCGAGGGAGGACGGGACGGACTGCGGCTCATAGCCCGTCTTTTTGGGGCTACTAAGACGGGCTGTACCCGGGAAGGTGAGGACTAGACAGACTCTAGGGAACTATAGTCCCAGCGCTTGGACCTCCTGCACTAGCCAAGCCGAAATCATACACCTCCAAACGAATTCCTTTCACATCATGAGACATCACTCTTGAAGTCCCCGGCAGTCCCCTGTGTTGGACATGATGCGGAGTCGGCCGAGTTCTTTGAGGTGGACAGAATAAAGTGCTTGCAGACCGCTCTATAGGTAGAGATAGTGCGGACAGAAATTTACTGAGGGTGAATGCAAGAAAGAGATTCTAGGTGGAAGTGAGAGTCACGTTAAGAGCAGTTTGGTTTGTTTTAGTTGACTGTGTAGAAAGAACTTATTGAGTGGAAAAAGGAGAGAAGAGAAGCGAAACGAAACAGAGCGCAAAGAAGACAAGTAGGCCCCATAGCCGATGGCAACCAAGCTAAACGTGTGACTAAGCTTCGGCGAACAACCCAAGATATCCAACACCCTGCCGTCCCCGGTAGTCTCCCACCGGCCCCGGCCATCCTCGATAGTCCCCCGCGGTCCCCACCCGTCCCCACCCGCCTGCCTTCTCCGCCCACCCCCTGACGTCCACCCCCTGCCCTGAACCAAAATGTCCCACCCTGTAGGGCCAGCCGTCCTGCACTTAGGCCACCCCGGACGAACGACAGATAGCTGTCTCGCCCTGTCCGGGGCTCTTGGCAGTCCCCCTGGTGGGCCCCGTCGGCCCCCGGACGGTTGGAAACACTGATCCTTTTTCCTCGGGTATCTTAGTTTTCGGGAGACTCGCCTTGCTGAGGGATTCCAACAGCCTGTTTATATACTGCTTTCAATACAATAGCTGCAACAATTGGAATGTTCCTTTTCATTGCAGCCTCCAGTCTTTTTTTCCAAAATCGTCATCTTCTTCTTCGCCTCACCCAGAGCCTTCTTTGTTTCCTCCAACTCATCCCTCTCACCTCTCTCCTTCGCCGCCATCTCCTCATACTCTCGTTTCCATTTTTCCTTCTCCTTTGTCAGTCTCTCGATGCTCTGGTTGAACTTTGCGAGCTGTTCGATTCTACTCTAGAGAAGTTTCTTTTTGGCTTTCCGGTTCTCCTTGTTCGAGTTGGTGTCGGTGATAGTCTCCATAACCAAATACCCGGCTAGGGGCTTCCTGACAAGATCCTTCCTCAGTGAAACAATGTAGAAGAGAGAGGTCTGGGCAAGAGAGGGGATAATTCCTTTTATAAATGCTTAAATATGAAAGAGTTAGATAGTGGAAGCGGAGCGTGTGGGATAGGGTGCGATAGGGTGCGGTGATGGAGTTCAAAACATGGAAGTATATTCCCCTCCGTCTACCTGGCTGACATTATACATGACGAGTCTAGGTGGCGTCAGCATCCCTTCTAGATTTTGGTCTAGCTGTTAGTTGTCAATGGTTAATGCCAACTCCAACAGCTCTCCGAAGAGTCAGCGCACCATGCGAAAGCAGGTGTCATTGATCCTCTTCCAATCTGCCAAGGGCATGATGTGCACTGATGCTTTCCCACTGATCAACCCGCCGTCCCTGCTTCTGGGAAAAGAGCGCAGCCAGACAATATCCGATCAGTCATCTCAGCCAGCCGCCTACCCATGCATTGGTCTACCCGCTGAACAGACCTCACTACTCTATCCTGACCAATTACCTCAAAATGTACCCCAGGAGAAGTCTCATGAACCTGCACATATAGTTTGTTTCGCGCTATTCCTGAAATCTGTCAAAATACAACTCCGCTATCACTCTCGACCTCTTCAACGAATCCACACCACCTTCCGAATTGCTCAGTTTGTATTTTAGGAACCATTCCCCGGCATTAGCGACAAGGAGAAATTAAATGTCCCCATGCCATTGTTCAGGTTCTCGGGGTGATATCCAGGCTGCTACGCTCGTCCAAAGTTACGGACATGCTTGAAGACTAACGGATATGGTAGAGAACGAGTGATACTTCATGAGGACAAGACCTTCGTAGAAATTCCGAACCATGCTACCAAAAAAACCATTCAATATAAAGCAAGATAGCCTATACCACAAACGTGGGGTAAACTAACGCGACAGCCAAACCAACGAACAAACAAACGCAATCGCCAGGCAATCCCATGCCCAACTCATATAATGCACTTTCATCCCGCACATTACCCTACTCACCTCATCCGATCCGTTAATAAAACATCTCAACCAGCGTTATAGCAAGTAGCCCCTTCCCATCCCCATCTATCTTCTTCATAAGACTGGTCGCAAAACTAACTGTGGGGAACAACCCCCCACCCAGCCTCTCCTCCTCCAACCTCCCCACAAATCTGCAGTTACTCCCGGCGCTGCTACCCCTCTCATTGGCACAGACAATCGTATTATTCCACTCTCTCACATCCGAAGACCTAATCCTTCCGCCGCTGCCACTTAAAACCGCTGCCTCAGTCTTGCGAGTTATTTTCTCCCATGGCCGTTGGAGGGTGCATTCCGTCACTCCAAAGGAGGCCGGACAGATCGCCGAGAGGAGTGTCAGATGGAAAAAATGCAGCCGAATGTCGGAATCATATTTCGGAGGCGTAACTTTTATGGCGGTCGTGTAGTCCTCATTAGCAAAATCCCAAGAAGCGGAGCTGGGGGTGAGAGAAAAAGGTGGGGACTCACCAAATAACTTTCTATAAAATCGTCCCCTCTACTGGCATCGCTCCGGCCAACGCTGCCTCCCCAGAGGCAACCTCCGTGAAATAGGGGTACACATGAAAACAGGCACCCGGGAAACACCAGTAGCGGTTCCCGCAACCCCAACACTACCAGGTTAGCATCGATTAGGGGCTAAAGCTAAGCCTCTTGCCGTAGATATTCCCCACAGCAACCAGTTCTAGGAAATAGCCGCCGATTTCACTCGCGGAGAAATTCTGGATGCTAGCATCGCCAGCGCACTTGTAGTCCCCGTTTTAGTCAATTAATAGTCTGTAGTAGTCCCATCGATGGTAGGGAAAGTTTTGTTGCCACAGACGGAGATGGGGGGCGTTAGGTTGGCGATGACCGGGGAGCCACTGTTCGTGTCGACATCGTGGCTTATCTCTAACAGGTAGATGTGGTTTTATTTATTTTTACTAGAGTGCCCTGTGGCGGCCGGGTGTTTGGAAATCTGTGGTAAAGTTAGTTCTCCTACGCACCGCGCGGCTGGCTTCCGGATGAACTGCGAGATAGGAGGGTTGAGTTGGATCACCTTGGGATCGAGCCACTCTCATAATTACCACATTACAAACAAATTATTGAATAATCAGCATCAACTTTAGTAGTATCGGTGTCCAGATACCGTTTACGGTAATCTGCCAAAAGTCGGATTGGAGCTAAAGTCAATAGGAGGGCACAAAGAATGCCGACTCGCCACAGTTTAAAAGACCTCACTACTGTTAAACATGCAGATGAGCGACGATTTGGGCACGCTTAAGAAAACCTTGACCAGCATCAATCCGGAAAATTCCGGATTACTGGTATACGGCAGTGGACAGCTCTCGCTCACAATGGTGGAATAATCCTAGCATAGTAGAATCTCATGAAAGTGGGAATAGCACTATCAATTCAAATTTCGTATAAATACAGGAAGCATAGCGCCAGTGCTTATTTTCCCGAACCTGCCCGATCATAGGAAAAAGTAGAGTTTACACTTGTCCTAGCGCGCAGCGGGGTATGGTAACACCCCCTCTTTCCAAACACATTGCTCCTTAGCGACAAAATGCCTTTCTCTGACAATGGCAGAAACTGAGAGTCAACCACTCCGGAGGGTATGTAAACATGTATTGTAACAAGTTTCATAGGTATAGGTGCAGTCACCCCCTCTTAGAAAACAAGAGTTGGTCAGTGGTTTTTCTTGCCGAACGGCTGGTTTGAACTCAACCTTTCCCCACCACTGCTGCCCAACCGCCCCTCTCAATTTTTAAACTCTGGCGACTTGCCGTTCTTCGTGCCATTCCCGTTGGTTCGACTGTCTTAGTTTTACCTTAGTCCGCTCTTGCTCCATTCCGACTCTCATGAGAATATACTGTGTCAGTACTTTCTGGGTCCTATTTCCTGATTCTCCATCCAGCCGAACATCGTAGAGCATAACAATAATTATTAGTGTCGCAACGCCCTATAATAAATCACGGTATTGGCAGTAATCCACAGTATCTCTATATTTTTTGTTGTTTGAAACAGTCTCCTATCTTAACGCGCACTTGGAGGCTTGATATTGAAGGAGGATGCCCAGATCCCGATCGTGTCGTTGCGCTTGGAGGGGAAACCAGCATCATTAAATACACAACGCAGGAAACCTGCGCCAGGGTACCGAATAGTCCGACCGGTCAAGTATTGGAGGCAGGACTAGGCTGGTCAGTCCTTGTTGATGTCGATGACTAGACCCGACCAACTCTGGTGGTCCGGACTGGTTTGGACTGGTCCCAGACCAGTCTTTATAAAATATCTCAAGAGAGTCGGAATGGCACCCAGGCCAACACTCTCTAAGAATACAAGTATAGCTATAGTAGGATCTTAGGGCGCTTGCCACATTATATATCAACAGCCCCTCAATACAAGTTGATTGAGCATCCTGGAGAGCAGAGCATATGGCGGAAATTTGATTACGAGATGCATAAGTTGCATCGAATACAGTTATTGTAGTCTGTGGTCATGTAATATCACTCACTTGGTGCACGGGGGAAAGTTCCATACTTGAGAACCTATTTTTCCCCATTCCTAATCCAAGCGAGGCACTATCTCCACTGTATAATTAATGGAAACAATAAGTTTAATAAAGAAAAGCTTAATTTGAATGAAATATATTCTGGTAAAAACAGTAAATCTGTCAAAGGACCGTGCATAGTCAGACCAGTCCTGGCCGAGTCGGTTCCGATAACCTTGACTATCCAGTCAGTCTAATTTCCACTATTAGACTAGACTTGACTTTCGACAGGACTAGCTAGTCCAGTCCAGTCTTCCGCCGGCCGTCCGGAACCCTGACCTGCGCATTCTATCTTCTTCCTTTCTCAACCTCACTTCCTTGCAATAACATCCACAGCGCTACTTCTCTTCCACCTAATCTCTTCTCTACGATTCTTTACTCCTGTCTCTTCCTCTCTCTTCGTTTCTCATCATTTCTTCTCTTCTCTCCTCTTCAAACTCCGCCCCTACCCCGTTCTCCGACTTCCAGAATATTCTTATTTGCCCTTTATGAGAGATAATAAACTTCAGATATGTGTCTGTTGTTCTTGATGTGCCAAGGTCATGTTATCAATCATACCACAAAGCGCTTGCGATTCTCAAGATATCCACCCCAAGGGAATGTAAATCCGTCGAAACCAGAAAGTCTATCGAAAGTGGTGTTTTTTAATGAACAGGCCGATCTGGAGTTCAGATGACTTTCTGGTTGCTCCCGCCTTGGGCGGCCGGAGCCCAGCTTTGATCTCGCCTAAGTATGCCCTGTTCAGGGTCATTCATAGAATATCACTCCGAACAAGCATAAGAACACGACTTCGATGTCAGCCCCGGCAGGCAATAGCACCTTAACCACACATGCGCTAACAAGGCCCGTAATTTAATTCCCACCCCAGTCTAGCGTACCATAGCGCCTCATGAATTCTGAACCTAACACCTGATATACCAAAAAAGAAGTAAGATAAGAAATAAAGACCGAAAGGATCCCTTCATTTCGCTTTCCCTCCACCCTCCAATTCACTAGTAGATGGAGCCGGAAGGTGCTGTTGGTTCTCCGACCCCGATTCCCCGTACCTATATGAGGACCCCCCCCTTTCTTTCCCTTGATACGTGCTTTGATGGTTAGGAAAGAGCTCTGTGATTGTCGCGATGTTGCCTAATGGCCATGGGGTGAGGAGATACGCAGTAGCAGGGCTTGCGCATATGAGGTGCGCAGTGATTAAGAACATGGCGATCAATGGTTGTTTCCATATCCGGTGCTGATAGAAAATAGGATATGGGTGTTTGGTTTCGGGTTCGATACCGCTTTCAATAGGGTGATGGGCAGGATAATTTTTGCTTTGCGCTTGGCGGAATAGAGCCTATGGTGCGGGTTTTTTTCCAGGGATCTTTTCTTTTCTTTGCTTTCCTCTCTACGATTTCCTGAGATTCGATCATTTATTTTCGCAAGAGAAGTATTTTCCTTTCAGACTGAACTTCCGATCTCGGACCGCTTACCACATTTCTCGGTATGGAAATCCGAAGAGGTCGCAGCAACCGAAGTCTTCATCTCCCACAAGCGCGGTACATTAAGATGATTCTCGAAAGACATCACGGTGGCTCTGGATTTCTTGGGATCGCAGGGGATCAGGATATATCTGAATGGTGTTTCTTGGGGGTTCGCTGTACCTGCGGCAATCCGGAGATATATAACCCTAGTCCTTCCTCGGCTAGTATCCTGATCGATCACTTGGTTAGCCACTCTATTCTTCAGCTTATCCAGTAATCTCATTCCGGTTAGTGTGTCCTGCGGCTGTTTCTTTTATTTCTTGGTTGGGCAAGCTTTCGGAAAGGCCTCCAGAGATATTATTTCTCGTTGATCCCGGGAAAGGAATTGTGTGCGGTGTTCGCCATTTGGCGGCGTTAACGTGGTCATCGATGAGGGCTTTCTGCAGCGGTGTGGAGAGGCCCAAGTGAACAAAAAAGTTTGTATTAAGACTTGAAGAAGCTCATGATTCATTTTAGTCAAATGCTTTGGGAGGGGGATCACGGGGGAAGTGAAGAACAGAAAGGAAGTTTAAGGCGGGGAAGCGATAGGGGGGGAGGAAAAGCACGGGGGAGAAAACTTTCTATGCCCTGCATGTTCCCCCGCCGGCTCATTCATGTACGACTATGGCCTGAGGGGGTGGTATTGAGCAGCGCGCCCCGGACAAGGATAATGTACTGGAGGCCCTGGAGCTCGTGCGGGGAGAGGCACTGGTTGCGCTGTAACTTCATATCGCCCGTTATCTGGATAATACCTACTAAGGCAAGAAATGGGGTAGGCATAAAGGATTCTCGGAGGGGAGCGAGGTTTGGAGCCCGGTAGAGAGATAATCCACACTTTCGGGTTCTGGATGCTTGAGCCACTTCAAGACTTCGTAGATCGAGGCGATGTGTACCGACTGGTTAGCGAAAGGGGACTGCTAGGGCACTTCTCCCGCTTATGTCGGGGGTTATGAGGATTAGGCCCCCGAGGATCATGTTTTATGTTTTTTTTCTCCCTCATGAGCCGTTAGATGTAGATATCAGAAAGAGGGGGGGCATTTACTTGACTTGATGGTGTACAGCTGTCTCTTGGCCCACCTGTCCGTAGCTAGGGCCATCTGCAATTTCGAGCGAACGTGCTTCAGCAGTCCATTCTTGCCACAGCTAACCCACCGCTGAAACCCGGACAAGTCAATCATTTCCCCATAACCTCCCTCTTTCCCCTCGGCGTTCCCCTCCGCGTTCCCCTCAGTACTTTCACCACCCTCCGGCAAAATCCCATACTCCTCCGCTCCCTCCCTCGTAACTGGCCTTCTTTCCCCACACTCAGGCCACTCTCCTTCACAAATCTGGACTTCCCAACATTTATCCCGCCAATAATCCATATGCACCAGTCCTGCTCCGGATATCACCCTTTACTTTACCAGACCCCCAACCATTCCTGGTAGAAATTACCTGAATCCTATCCACCGTGCTCTCGACTCGCTCGTCCCCGGGAAGGGCATACTTGATGCTTTTCTTGATGTATGTCATCAAACTAGAGACCTGCCGTTTCGAAGCCATGATGGTATCTGACCTAGTAATAATATAGGAGACAGTCAACAGGCATCGGAGCAGCTTGGACAAATTCTGGTAGAGGTGCTCGCGCAGTCTCGGCTGCAGTTACATGGGGATGTCAGCAACGTCGATGAGGTGGCATATGTTTTTCTTTGTGTGGTGCGAGTTCTGCATAAGGTTGGTTAGTGTGTAGATGGGGTGTGCAGGCAATCCACTCGCGCGGTGGTGGTAAGGTATGCCGTGGCACCGCTCATAGACCAACGGCAGGACCCTGAATCCCTCACCGGAGCTCCTGGAAGTGGGATGGAGAGAAGAGAAGGCCATTGCAGTGCCGAGAAACTCGACCAGATCTTGAGATGGGGTCTCAGGGTCTAATTGAGATCGTAGGCGCTCCGGGGTATCGCAGAAAATACCCCCCTCGCTATACTACTTTTGTGGCTTTACGGTTAGGCCACCGAAGCGTTGGGGGGGGGGTCAATTGCGAGTAATGGTTTGGTAAATTTGAATCCTGGCGCTGACTCGGGGCACCGCAGCCGTATCTTGCTTAAGTCTTCTTCCGCGGTAATTCTTCTTGAAGATTCCAAAGGTTGTGTTGCGGCATCCCCGGAGGAGACATCTTGCTCGGAAAACTAGTGGTGCATGATAGTCCTCTTCGCAGAGGAGCAGGTCGCAATCGCTAGTAAATGGTTGGGTAAAAGCATGGTGACTGGCGGACTGGTGAACGAATGCGAATTCGTGGGAAATTGCCGGATAATTGTTTTTACAGAATATTACCAACAAGTGAGAAATTGTGAAGCGGATCGTAAGAGTGAGATAATTCTCTCTGAAGCAATCTCTTCTCCTATTCCAAGATTCTACATGCTTTAGCAGAAGAGACCGAAGTCTTTAGGGCCAAGCCTCGATGAGATAAGGAAGGTGACAGACTCTAACTGACCTAGCTAATAATTCTCTAAAGACGATCGGTCACGATGTTAAGGAATCGTCAGGCTATTTTCCACTTATCATTTACATTGCACGGGGTGGCAACGCTCCTGGCTCAAGTGCTTGGGAGAGTACGAAGAGATGACAAGATGTCCATCGGCATTGCAGGATTAAAGTTTGCTTCGTAGCTCCTGTCTCGATATAAGTTAGTACTATACCCGAATAAGAAGTGGCCGGATAGCACGGACTACGACTGTAGGATTGCGAAATCAACTTCAATAGGGTATAGTCTCTGCCCATAATCCTTCTTACCTTCGAACGTAAGAATTAAAGACCAAAAAAACAATATTCCAAACCATTAACAAAAACTCCATTTTATATATCATACCAAGCCACCTCCCTTTCCCATGAACACATTACATCCTCCGCGAGCCCGTCAAGCTTTGCTTTTCCCGGTCCCAAATTCACATAACTGCCGTTGCAAATTTCTTCCTGCGGTGCCGGGTCCTTAATTCCCTAGCTTTGTATTCGCGCCCGCGAGTTGTTGGTGTGGGACTTCCGGGGACACTTTGGTAACCTGTTTGTTGGAGCTGTCGATGAGGGCCCTAATGGTCGACCATAGGAGCAGTAGCGGCAAGTTACAGTGCCTGATGATTTATGGTTTTGGCTCTGAAATACTCAAAAGCCATATTCGAGACCCCAAGACCCCCGGAAAAGAGAGTAGCGCAGAAGAACTACCTCTATCAACTTTTATTCACCGCTGATGACAGAGAAAAGGAGAGGGCTCACCATTGCTTTATAAAGAATAGGTTCAAGCTATTAATGATCTCTGAGAACGTCTCCGCAGAAACCCTGGCTCTGCCAATCTGCCTAGGATCCCTCCTCATGCAGTGCTCCCAGGCGGTACACTTAATTTCGATCGCAGGCACACGCATATTCGGGACACATTGAGAATCAATGTACTCCTTCGTGCACTAGAAGACCTGGGCAGAATGATCCTCGACCTTCTAATCCACATCCCGACAGATGGTAAGTTAGAAGCAAAAACATCGTATAGTGGCAAAAAAACATGCTCAAGTTGTAGGGGTTGCGATGCAACCATCGTAAGTTCCTGATGAGTCTGATCCCACCTTGTGGCAGCTGACTTGGCTTTTGATCCCCATCGTCAGGGAGTACTCATGTTTCCATATATCTGTTGTCCATCGTCGTCGTTACCATCGGTTACGCACGCATTTGATCTCGCGACGACCGCTACTCCTTATTGGCGAGATTAATGTTAAAGAGTTTGTCAAGGATTAGTTGGACAGTGAACAGGGGACCTGTGGGCTCTCGACGGTTCCCATATCGATACCTTCTGTGGCATCGGGAGGAGTGGGGGGCAGCGATTTCGGTGGAGTATCGGCCATTGACGGGGGGTAGTGAATAAAATGCCTTTGAAAAGAAGCCGGTCTTGACTCTGTTTGGAAGAGACACGGTTGTGAGGACGGGGGCGTGAGGGCGGGGAGTCTGGAAGTAGTGGACTGAAATGGTGAGAGGTCTCCAGTTCCCTGTTTGTAAATATTCATTGCGTCTATTGGGCCACGAAGTTGTCTTTGTACTCACGCTTTTTCTGTGCTGTAGGGGTAAGAATGCTATTCAGAACAGACATCCGAAAAGGAGAGCTAGGATCACTAGACCTTGACATTTTCAATGGTTGCCTACCATCCCGCCTCGCCCCGCCGCCCCGAAGCCTTCCAGCCATCCGTTCTCCTTCTCTTCCTTCTTTTCCTTTTCTCTAGCTATCATCCAACTCTCCAACTCCAACTAAAATTACTCTCTTCATTGACACCTCACGCTGCTGAAATCCCTTAGTCTGATCACGACCTCAATTTCCGAACCCTCTATTTTGAACAATCCCCACCATCAGACCCAGCCCGGCCGTCTCGCATCCTCCTGGTCGTGTCTCTCCTTTCCTTTCCTTTCCTTTCCTTTCCTTGATTTTTCCACCTATCTCGCCACTCTTTAATCACTTCAACAGAAATTACTCTCATTTTTATGATATACTAGGCTTCGCCACTTAAAATCCTCCAGGGCGATCCTTACATTAATTCTTAACCCCTCGATTTTTAACAGTTTCTCCCGGCTCTCCCGGTCTCCCCGCATCCTTCTTGTCTTATCTTTTCTTTTCCCCTGCTTTTCTCCAGCTATCTAACGACTCCATGATTGATTCAATACAAGTTGCTTTCATTCAATTTCCCTACTTTTCATTTCATTCTGCTGAAATCTGTTTGTCCGATCATTAGAACCATTTTCCACCCCAATTTCAACCGTCCCCACGTCCCATGTCCTACCCCCCCTTGCCCTCCCGATTCCACCCTTCATACATCTCTTTTCCACAGATTTTCTCAAAGTGCCACCAAACTCCTTAACAGCTTCATGGCAAATTACTCTCCCCGATTCATTACCTCCACTTTCAACTCCTCTCCTCCCAATAGTCTCCTGCCTTCCCATCCACTCCCGCTGTCCCTCCTATCTATCGGGAATCGCCCCAGCCATCCCATGGCATGTCCTACAGTCCTCCACCTACCTGGGGAAAGCCCTCCGTCACACTGTAGGGCCCGCCGTCTTAGCTAACGAGGGCCGTCCTGCGATTGCGCTGCCCTGTATAAACTGCTAGAGGCAGTCTAGTCCTATCGGAGGCTCATAGCAGCCCTCTGAGCTGGGCCCCCATACCATCCAGAGAACTGCATCTCCACAAAAAAGATTTTATTCTCCTAATAAAGCCTCTATCCACTCCCGAGCCACAGGAATATATCCCCCAGTGAATAGGAAATATCCCCAAGCAAAATGCAAGCTCTAGAGAATATTTTTTAACATATTCCGAGATTCCGAACAACCCCATTGGCTAACTTGGCCATTGCATAAGCTTTAGGTTGCATGACCAACCACGGGCCGTCTCGTCTTCAACACGCCCATACTCGTGCATGCGGTATTCATAATATTATCCTGAGTTGTTCGTGGACTATCCTAAGATTTCTTTTGTATTTTATTTTTGACGATTGCTGTGCTCTGGCCCGGCCTCCAGTCCCCGTGGTGGGGTACTCACAGGTCGCGCGGGTGGTACTTTCCAGATGTACTGTGGGATAGGAAGGTTGAGCTGGCGTACCTCGGGAATGTGCTGCCGTAGGGATCAAAGCCTAGATTGGCACGGTCCTTTTACATAGTAATAAAGATTATAGTGAATCCCTAGTATCTGAGTACGTAAACAATGGCATTAGGCCAGATAAAGGAAAAAAAGGATTTGGTGGGAGAATGGACAGGTGATTTCGCCCGGGCTCGAACCGGGGACCCCCAGTGTACTGTAGACTGGTATGATAACCAACTACACCACAAAGGGATTATTGCAAGAAACAAATGGTGTTGGAATTTTATGGACATGTTTTTGCCCCTGTTTATGCCGGGTAATCGAGAGTCACGCACTGACGACCAAAAATTCCCACGGCATGGTAACACAAGCAACCCTACGCAACGCGCGACGCCCTCGCATGGCGCCGGGAGGGAAGTGGAGATACAAGGAGGCTAGCAGAGATATAGCGGCATATATGTCGCCCCTACCGGTTTGCTGTACCCATTCCCTGCATGAAGAACCTAAACACAGGGTTCTGAAAAACGGGGAACAGAGGTCAGCACAGGGGCAGGGCGGTGGTATGATATGGTGGGCGACTTCTGTAGCCGGAACAGGCGGACATTCATTCTAGTTTATTAACACTAGGTTAATTTCTCATGACAGGCCTTTTTAAGGGTTAGTATCTTGGCAAATCCCTATTAACAGTCACTGCGAAGGAAATTAACAGTAATCAACCTATCCCCGACATTCCCTTCCTTCTACCAAATTTTGACCTACCTTTAACCCCTAATATCTCTACGAAAACTTGAGATATCTCTATTTTCTCTCTATTAATGTGTAGAGGGTCACCTGCCCTACCACCTAATAGAGCCATAATTTTCATTGGATTGGTGGTTGAAAGTCCTTTGGCGGTTGAAGATGGGCAATATTTGCTTGGCAAAGTACTCCGGCTACAGATGTCCCCCACCATAGCGAATTTAAAGGCGCCACCTTTCCCAAACTCATGCACCGTTGTCCTCCGGAGGTAACCAGTCACGCAAAACCTATTGTGACTCTCAGGCTGTTTGCAGGGCCGCCGCCGGTAACGCATTTAATGGCGCCACCTTTCCCAAACCCTTTTTTATTTCTCAACCGGTAACACAACAGAACCAGTCTCTTTACCACGATCAACTATCAGCTCCCTTTCACCCTCTATCTTTACGTATCATGACCAACTGCGTGTTTTCTCGCCGAGACATGCCCGCAAACATGCTTGACGAAATTGTGAGAGCAATTAAGATGCGGGAACCAGAGTTGCTCCTATTTGACGACGTTGATGTCAAACACTTTAAGGAAGTGAGGGGAAAGCTACGACGTCCCTTCAGTAATCTGGAAGGGTATGGTTTTCGGTAAGCAAACTGCGTGTCAAGTGCTTCCTCTGTTGTCCGTCAACTAATCCTCATAGTATTCATTTTTCTGCGCCGGAAAAGGTCCTGAAAATCGTGATGCCAACGAAGCTGCACGAATGCGTGGGTGGATGGATTTATACAACAATCAATAGGGCCTGCCGCCGTGGTATTATCCCTGATGTGTGGGACGATACCATGATGGTGATGGGTGCTCCCGGTTTGTGGCAATCAAGCGTATCAAATTGTGTATCAAAACTAATTACGTTTACTAGAATACGATAATTTTGTCGGCGAATTTTCCGAATCTTTTAAAGAGGCCGATGTTACGTTTGTTCCCCGGGTTGGTCCTCATTTTAAGCAAATTGCAAAATTCCCTACGGTGGTATTAGAATCCGGATGGGCGGAGTCTGGTACGAGACTCATGCAAGATATTTCGTTGTGGCAAATGGGCTCAAGAAAGGCTGTCCGCGTGGTTCTCCTTGCCAAGTTCCATCTGGCTGACGCGAACTCCCGTGTACGCTTGGTGTTCTATATATCGCGTGCTTGCCCAGATAGCAGCCCATCGCTACTTGATCACTACGTAAGTGAATATTTAGGCAGCTTACCCCTACCGTAAGAACTCAGATAAACGATTCTTGTGCTAGGACATTTGAGTTGCCTCTCTTAGTATGGTCTGGTGTGTTTTGTTTTTTTCTAGTCTCTCGGGGCAGGTTTTTGTGTGTTTTCGCACCTTTTCCAGAGGAGGAAATTTCGGACTACCTAGCACAAGGATCGTTTATTCGAGTTCTTACGGTAATAGCTTGATTAATATGTGTCTAATGATTATAGGACATATTTCCCGCACCGGCGACGCCTCACCAAAATCCGATGATTTCGTTCGATGAATTTTACGCGGGGGATTGCCCCCCGGGCATCAATCCCACCACAAAAATCGAACTCGATCTTGCTCGTCTCGGTGAGATTGCTGAGATCATGATCAGGGAACGTGGGTACGTTCCTGCTTAAAAGCCCTTTAATAAGGGAGTGCGTTCGACAGCGACTAGTGTAAGGGGCAGAGAGTGGAGGGGGCACCGGGATGAATAGATGATTCGGTAGATAATACATTAAAGGTAGCTTTGTTAGCTGTTACCGGTAATCTAACCCCGAATTGTTATTGGAACGTGATGCCTTCAATAGGGGGATGGGTGACCGAAAAATAAACTACACAAAAAAATATAGTATCACTCATGAAATAATCTAAGCAGATTGTTATTTAACCCCCCAACCTCTCTTAAATCCCTTTCCAAACTAGGAAGCCATGATACCCAAACAATCCCCGCACTCCCGCCCGGCTATACTGTACAACCCACCTCGCCACCCCATATTCCCAGACCGCTGGGGGTTGTTGAGCTACCGCTGTGACTGCGGCGGACAATCCGCATGTGCGGTCCCTCCACCGTTGCAGCCGTTGGAACCGAGCATGCCGCCATCAACAATCTAATCCTTCGGAATTTTCCCCGTTGCTCATTGAAGTCTTCATCTTGCGGGGTTTGGCGCATTGCATAGATCGCGTAGAAGGGGTTGTTTGGGGAAGTGCCGAAGGTGAAATGTTCGGGGAAGGAGAGGGAGTGTTGAACAGGGTTAGGGTGTTGTAATGACGCTTGTCTAAGAGGTTGTTAGAATATTGTATCGACCGCATAGTTATAGAATGCTGACCGATACATGTTCAGAAATAAAGTTCTTCCTGCTCCATTTCCTGTGCCAGGAATGCGTTTTGCGCCTTGAGCCGCGGCTCCGAGGCTAGCCAAATCTGCCTGTGTGAGTCCACCGTATGAAAGTGCCGGTCGTTGCGGAAGGGATATATCCAATGCATCCAGGTGGCGCGATGTTGGTAAAAATGGTACTTGGAAACTCGGCATTGGGGCTATTGAGTCCTGCGTGAGCTTAGATGAGGCACGGTAGACTGTGATAATTCAGACGTTGCATTTTTAGTTCTTAATGGTCCTCCTCTGACTCTGGTACTAACCCGTCTTCTTCATCTCCTTCTCCGGAGACGTATGCAGTTGTCCGCAAAGGAGAAATTATTGAGGAATCCGATTTCCGATACGCGCGTCTTTGACTGTAAATTGGCTTCTGATCCACCATTGGCGGTGGAATAGCAATTTTTAAGGGGGAGGGGGGCCGGGCAAGATTGCAACCATCGCCTTGAATAATCCTTACCGGGGAACGCGATCCGGTTGAGCCCTGTGAGCGACGAGCGAGTTAAGATCTCCGTTTCAACCTCCGTGGAGGTGTGGAGTATGGTTGGCTTGGAGGCGGATTAGGAACATATCCTGGCAAAGCTACTTCACTCCTGATGCGAAACCTCCTTAGGGGTGAATGTTGGTAGATAAACCATTGGGAAGGTACCTGCCCTCTTGGATACCGGGGTAGATCCAGGCGGTGAGCCTGGAGGAAGAGAGAGTCGACGCCCGGTAGTTGTTGAAGAACGTTCCATCCTGCGGAATCTTGGGATTGGCGGCGACTCCTTCTTTGGGGTTGTGATCTTAGTCGAATAGTTTCCTCGGACGAGACCAGAACAGTCGCGGCTGGAGGGAGTCGACACCGGAGTGAAATATCCATAGACGCGAAGGTGGGAATACACCCGGACAAGGGTCGTGGACTTCCCACAACGGCCTCGTAGTAATGGCTAGTGATGGTGTATGCAAGTGTCATTATCCGCTCCGATCATCTTTTCTCACTCAGATCAATGAACTCACAAATTGTTGGAAATGGCAGTTTGAACGCCGCACTTGATGCGGGATGTGCCCGCACTCGGTGGCCGCAGAGGCAGGTGTGCGCCTGTGTGCGCACTAGTCAAAGGACGCACAAGCTCTCAAAAATGTTTTCACCCCACTTGTTTTTCTTCCTTCACACCTTTCCTCGCTTCACACCCTTCCTTCCTGTACCCAACCTTCCTCAAGTCTTTCCTTCCACCAAGTTATCATCAATCAATCATAGTCCTCATCTCCACTCAAGCGGTTTCAGTCCACTGCGTAAAATCCTCACCGTAAATCATTACCTCCACAACGCAGATTTTCAACACAAATCCAAATGTCTATCGTGCACACCAATACATCTGCCGTAGTAGTAAGAAAAAACAAGCCAAAGGGAACACATTCTCAATTCACTCCTTCACTTATATCTCCTCAATGAAGGTACGATGCACCTAATTCCTTCTGCAACACCATAATAATCAACCGCCGCGGTCAGAAACCCTAACCCTGCGGCGTAGTATGCCTCTTATGAAAGCCGCTTTTGCAAATTGTTCGAAGGAGCAAACTAATTACCGGTACTGCGGGGGACGTTTACCACCATCCTTCGTCCACTAATATGTCTTTCATTAATCCTTCTCCCTTCAATCCCCCTTTCTTTAATTCTCCTTCCTTTAACCCCCCTGACCGTTCATTTGTTTTCTTGCCAAACAGTCTTGGAAATCGTCATGCGGTCGAAGATGCACGAATGCGTCGCTAGCTGGATCCGCACAACAACCAACAAGGCTTGCCGAGTGGTATCATCCCTGGTGTTTGGGACGATACAATGATGGAAATGACTGCCCCGAGTTTGTTTCTATCAAGATTCTCATAAGTTCGTCAATCGAAACTAACCATCTTTAGCAGAATTTAATAATTTCTTTGGCCAATATTCAGATCGTGCCAAAGAGGCAGACGTTACCAGTGTTCGCAACGGGGCAGTCCGTCCGTCCTGGGCCAGGACGCGAACGGACGACATTTCGTCGTCCCGTCCCGTCTTTTCCAAAAGTTGCCCGACAAGTTAGAACAAAGGACCAGGACGGATGACATTGTGTCGTCCCGTCCAGTCATTTTCCGAACTTGCCCGACAAGTAAGACCCAAGGACCAGGACGGACGACATTGTGTCGTCCCCCACCGTCCCCCGCCGCTTTCCGCTGTTTCCGCCGTCCCCCATCATCCCCGGCGGTCCTATGTAGGCACTTACCGTCCCACACCAGAAGATGTCTCACATCATGGGGCTCGTCGTCCTTCCTAATGACGGCCGTCCTCGAAGTTCAAGGACTAGAACGGACGGCATTTTGTCGTCCCGTCCGGTCATTTTCTAAAGCTGCCCGACAAGTAGGAATGAAAGACGAGGACGGACCACGCCCTGCCGTCCCGTCTCGTCCCGGGCTCTTGGCAGTCCCCCCGCCGGGCCCCACGGGGGCCCCGGACGGCTGCGAACACTGGACGTTACATTTCTACCACCCATTGGTCCGCATTTTAAGCAAACTGCGGAATTCCCCACAATGGTAGTCGAAGCAGGCTGGGACGTGTCAAGTATCCAACTCAGAAGAGACGCCCATTTGTGGCAGATGGGATCCCTCTTTGCGGTCAGGGTTGTTATCCTGGTAAAATTTTACCAAGCCGACCGGAATAACCACGTACGCAAGGTTCCGAACGGTCTGAGAATGGACTAGTCTGGACTGCACAGTCTAGTCATACTCAAGTCTGGTCCGAGTTTATGAATCAGACCAACTGCACGGTCAATGGCAAGAGAACTGACTAGACTAGGGCAGGTCGGACTACCCAAGTCGAGTGATATTCCATGCTGTAATTTCAGTTAGTGGAAAGAGACTAGTACTTCGCATCATCATGCTCCAGTATAAAGTTTCGGTGTGCTTGGGCATGATTTATGCTCAAACATGGGCCACATCATCTTTTTGAGCATGATCATGTATATATATCTTTCATGTGGCAGGTGTTTCTTTTACTTAATCTAGATCTATTATCTTTTACTTAATCTAGATCTATTATCTTTAGTTAAAATACCACCGACAAGACTCACACTTGCCCTCACATCCATCGTTCAAGTTCACTCCAGAATTGTTCCTCACAGGCACTTGTATTGGCATTGTCTTCTGAGAATTGAGTCCAAAATACTAGGAGGGCTTCCTCACCACAATCCGTTCATAACACAGTTCATGTTAGGCCTGCTAATTTTCCAGGTACACGTAGTCCTTCAGTATTTGATCTTCAAACAGGAGGTAAACGGCAATCTTGTTTAATTTCTGTGTAACAGATATAGGCGAATTCTCCTATTACTTCCGTATATGCAACCCCTTCGACCATTGAAACCAACTATGGCCAATCTGTGACAAGTCTAAGCCAACTCAGCGAGGCTTGCAGGGATCCCATATTTGACCAGTCTTAGACTGGACCAGACTTGACTGGACTAAATATTTCAGTCAAGTCAAGCCCCCTCCTCCCTTCTTGGCTGACCAGTCGGTCTTCTCATTGGGACTTGACCGGTCAGACTATTCGGAACCCTGGCGATGCATATTAAGGATTATAGATATCTCCCTGCCTGATTCACCCATCAGAAATCAATATGTGTTTCTCTGCTCACACGTCATCCCTTGTGTCTAACGAACAGTATAGATGTTTTCTTTGTTGCTCAAATGGTTACCATCCCCTCCCCCATCTCCTTGTTTGTTTTTTCGTTCTAGGAACCTAGCCTACCTATGGACTGTAGAGCTTGTCAAAAACTCGATTTAATCCTTAAGTTAGGTCCCATCTAATCCCATTCCAAGTTCTTTCTTCCTTCTGTTCCTACATCATACACCAGGTAGCAGTGCTCTCCACTGGGCAGTCCGTCCGTCCTGGGCGAGGACGAGGACGGACGACATTATGTCGTCCTGTCTGGTCCCTTTTCCAAACTGGCCCTGCAACATACTGCCAAGGACTAGGGCCCCACCGTCCCCCGGGATAAATGTCTCATACTAGCCGTCCTGCCGTCCCCCGCAGTCCCCCGCAGTCCCCCTATTCCCCAGTGTTCAAAGTCACCGGGGATCACTCACTTTTTTCCTGTCACTCTCGGGTTCATCTTTTTAGGCATTTGTATTATATTTAGTACTGCAGTGTTGTTTCCTTTGTTTTTGGTGTTTTTCCTGGTCACCTGCTTCCCTCCGCCGTTACCCGGCTTGGATTGGTGGAACTCGAGATGGAAATGCAACTTAGTGGCTGTCATTGATGCTGGGGCTATATCATCACAATGGCTCATTGTGTGAGAGACTTTCTTTACACTAGGTTCTTGCCCACGGGATGATATCAATTATCATTGTGATAGATTTCGTACTTCATTGTTATTGTCACGGTCTATCATATTTCCGATGTATTTTCCACTTCGGGCGATCATAGGATATTGGGAGGGACTATTCAAGAAGAGCCCATTCCCACGAGCGGTTAGAATAGAATAGCACACTTCTTTTATTTTCTTTTATACAAGTCCCTACTCCTGTTTAGCACACGAAATGATCGAATAAGGCAAAAAAAGGCTCCAATTTTCCAAAGCCAAACAAATACATTGAGCAAAAAACCGAAATGAGAGAGGAGATATCTGATCAGTACAGCGAAGTAAGAAAACCAATAGCATCAAAGCAACCTAGTCCAGCAATCAAGCGTCTTCCATGTGTCCACTGGCGGAGGCGGTGGGGGAGATGCCGCAGCCCTTGTCGCAGGAGATCGTTGGCACCGATAGATCCATAGGTGACAATGAGGGCGCAAGGAGAGAGTTAGGGGTGGTGGGCGTGTGACAAAAAACGCGAGCTGTAGCGAGCTTGGAGGCGAGTTGTAGCGAGCGTCGAGGTTCGCAGCTGGAGGGAGATGATCGTTCGCTATATGTAGCCAGCTCTCCGGTCTGTGCGTCGTGAGCTATGACCTCTGAGCAACAAGACTACCCTTCCACCCAAGACCTCCACGCTGTTCTCCTAAGCTTTGCCCAATTGGCAATAGGTTGTTCCAACCCAACATTTACCCGGCAGTCCCACAGTCCCCCACCGTGCCCCATATTGCCTTCCGCTAATTTGTCTGATCGTGCATTGCAGGCCCCCGACCATTGAGAACACCGAGGGCGGGAATTGTCAGAAACCAGGAGGACACTATTCAACCCACACCATCTCTCTCAATCAAGACATAACCAGCCCACTTGGTGCCTTCAAAGCCAGCAGTCCCCTTAGTTGAACTTAAATAGTAACTTAATGTCCAAGGGAATCATGGTTTCCCTGCATCACATTCAATCACTCACCACTTCCACCACCACCCTGTCCGCCCATCAATCATGTACTTTGATGATTTAACATGGGCACATGTATATTATCTCTTTGACCCCTTCTTTTCTTTTTGTATTCACCTGGAGAGTCATTTGAGTAAACTAGCCCATACTTCCTCAAGTTTGGTTAGGTGTGGTGAACCTTAGTTGAACTTGCAAGGGGGGTCCGGTCTGCTCCCCTTCGACCCAAATTAACCGATTAGAAAACTTGAGCAGATCGCAAGATGCCCTACTACCACTATCTGTGTGGCTAGGAGCTACAGGGGACTTGTTGGTGTAAAACTGGAGGCCTTGAATTATCTGGGGTTGAAGTGGTATGGCTACAACAGGAATCACTTGAGTGATTAAAAATGTAGACTGTGAGCTACGAACAACTAATACTCTTGTTAATAACGTAATTTACCTAGTAATGGCTCGCCACCGGGATGCGGCTCACCTTGGCAACCATTGGAAAACCAAATGTATATTTTATTATCTACATAAATAGTAGTGATACCAAATGGAAAATTTGTTAGAAAGTACTTTTAAATATGGAGAATGAGAATATGAAGATTTTAATTAATAATAAAAAATAAGGCCTCGGGTATACTCACTTTATTCAAAACTGGTTCATTTAGCAGATGTCTTACAATTGAAGTCAAGAACATTGAAATCATCCATCAAAGTAACAGTTTAAGCTGGTAATAAGAGCCTATAGATCTTGTATTTGATGTATGAACTGATTTGGTATTTATTTGTAGCTATTATGGAAGGTATTGTGGCTTTAAAAAAGACTATAGTTGAATATATATGCTATAAAGTGCATGAGATGATATCTACTTATAGAGTTTATGTAATGCTCCAATACTTTGCAATATACTTCAATAAGATAATCCAAGATACGATATAAATTTTCAAGGCTGTTGGTTAAGTCTTCCTAATTTTATTCCCTTGTGATTTGAAAGTAATTTCTCAAGAAATACTACCTTCTAGTCTTGACCATGCAGGCTACACATGCAGGATAAGGCTAAAACCTGTTTGATATACTCTAGTCATATAGGTAAAGCCACTATATGAGTTTTAGTCAGTTTGGGGTGTGGAATTTAGAGATTTCACGTGGTAACTATACTAATACCATCAGCAAAAATTAATCCTACGTCTGAGGCACGGGCGCCGCGTCCGGACGCATCCGACATCATTTTTCAGTCCTCTGCGTCCCCAGTGTCCGGACGCCATTCCCAATGCCGATTGCGTCCTGACGTGACTTCGGACCTTACGCACATCACGCCGCCACCCCACATCTCCTGCTGTTCTCCCCCCCCTTATCTCACGTCCTGAGGTCTCTGTTCCTGCCTCGCATCTCGGCAGCATCCGGATGGCTCCCCAAGGTACCCCCTTTTGCTTCTGCTTCCGGGCGTGCTCATAACAACTTGCCGCCGATATCACCCTTGTCATTCCTGCCGGTGTGCCTCCTACTACTACTACTATCGTGTATAATTTGTTTGTTTCTAGATGTTTCTATTCATCTATGTCTATATCTCTACTATATACTTGTCTATTATACACGTTTATCGTCTAGTCGTGATCGTGACACTACATCTCCGTCGGGGAGCGATGTAGCCCGCATCTAGGCTACGTCGCTCCCCATGTTCATTTTATTATACAAGCCCCTCTGTGATCCTAATGGATCTCGTTAAACGTGGGTAAATCGATCCGACTGTTGACAAGCCAGCGCCGCTCTGTCTCCGGTATCAGATGCGCCAGGCCTATGATCGCCATGATATCCACAATTGTGAGCTCTCGGGTAACGTCTCTGAGCTGAACGGTTACCAGACGGTGTATGTCCGACGGTCGTCCGGAGTCTACCAGGCTCATGAATTGAACGCCGGCGAGGCGATAGACAGTATCCTACTGCATATAGCCGGACCGGATTTTGAACAGAGCTATGAGCCTTTCAGGAAGACGACCCCTGAGCGCACCATACATATGCTCCCCACCAGCCTGTATCCAAACGCAATCGTTCCGACTGGTCTGGTTACAGAAGAGTAGAGCACCCGTGCCTCGGGCCCTGTGTATGTCGTAAACACCTGACTCCTGGAACGCAAGAACCGGGATCTCCAGTTGCGTCAGTAGTTCCACCGGCAAAGCTCGAAGTATCGCCGGACTTTCCGGCAGTCGGCCCTCGGGAGGCAGGCTCAGTTGGCTATATTGTATCAATTCCCTACAAATCGTCTCTGGGGATATATCGCATGCTCTGCCAAAATCAACGACGTCGTGGATATTATCACGACGTCCCTTCAGAATCCTCCGATGGGCTGGTGGGGTTGGCGCGGGCCTGGTCTTCTCTAAATGTTCTACTACCT
>Ga0307517_10001752_pt1 | contig 35770 bp, 30 predicted proteins | sample 23_EM_MG_FD_194515 | JGI IMG/M metagenome (GOLD analysis project Ga0307517, IMG submission 194515) | Populus trichocarpa ectomycorrhiza microbial communities from riparian zone in the Pacific Northwest, United States - 23_EM | ecosystem: Host-associated > Plants > Roots > Unclassified | place...
TTTAATTAGTAGCACAACCCCCAATAACATAATCAATTGAAATTGATCCAAAATATACTTGTAGGCTTTTCATATAACTAGATATAAAATATCTATATTCAATTGATATATTTGTAATATTATAATAAAAATTAAATGCTATGGAAATTACTGTATATTATACCAGAGATATTTTTATTATAGATTTTAATATTAATATTAATTTTACTTTTAATATTTTATCTTTTCATGAGATATGGGTAGCGTCTATGTTATTAAAAAGACGCATGTAATATTTCATGGTGGATCCAAGTTCCATGATTGCTAGACCCTAGACGCTGAAGTCTAATAAAATTACTAAATATTTTTTTAAAATAATATTAATCTATTGTAGAGCGCTTACAATATACTAGCATTCTTTAGTTATGCCAACTTGTAATATATTCTTAAGTTTTTTTTTAATAAATATCTCCTTGATCGCCAGCATAATAGGGATATTGCTCGTCGATCAAATTCTGAGTGATATCCCAATATATCCATTTCTATTTTCTAATCATCCCATGCCTTGTTTGACAGGTCGCTGATGCTATCTATTTCCGGCCAATGATAATCACCACTCTTTAAGAAAAATCCATACATTCCAAATTGATAAAATAAGATCTTGAAGTTAACAATTATTATATCACAATCACACCCACTTGATGCCCATCGACCATTTATTTAAGCAACCATGAACAGTGATGATTTTAGAGCCACAGATTGGTATCACGCACCCCTATTTTTTTTTTCTCAAAGAGGAGAAATGTTTGTTTTTTGTTTTTTTTTTTCTGGTTCCCATGCACTTTTGCTTTTCGAAGGTGTGCGTACCATTAATTGGCCACCCTTCACTACCAGGTGTACAGAGAGAACTTATTCCTCCATTGATTCTGATAGAACACCACTAAGATTTTATCTACTTGTATTTCCATGGTGACATTCCATCAGTTTCGATTGTTGCGTAGCATCACTGTTATATAAAGGACCTTCAAACCATCAAACCTTTAACCTAGAGCCTCGCAGCACTATAACAACCTAGTTATAATAAGCTTCTGTACCTTGTCATCAGTCACGCGGCTTGCTAGAACTATGATTTCAAAAACAAAGATGCTAATGCTTAGGTAATGCTATTAGCTTCCTATAATAATTACTTTCGATTGTGGGTTCTCCTTTGACCTGAAGTTAAACTCTAGTTTACTATACGCGTAGTCATTATTATATATTTTGCAAATGAGCTTCAATTAATCTTGCATTTCTAGCTAGTGATTTGTGTCAGTTAGCAGTGGATATGTTTTTGTGTTTGCTAATTTGGCCCTGATATTGATTCGAGGTATGGCAGCTCGTGCAGGAAAACCAGGCCAGCACTCCAGTGCCATTTTAGCAGTCCTCCATCAGTATACCAGCCAGAAAAATCGAGGAACTCGATCAAAGAAAGCAAGATGGAGGATTGGGCACCTCATCCTCGCACAGGGATTTATGTCCCAAAAGGCCACGAGAAGGTGATGGACGATGTACCAGAGAAAGCAGCTTCATTAAATCAGACTTATTGGCTAAGGAATGTTGATGGTGTTGAGAAACCAGACCCTGACACACCCCATGATCCTTGCTTGTCTACCAATCTTTCTTGAGTTGGTTAACAAGGCTTCGTTCCAGTTTCATGCTAACCACGAGATGAAAACTTAGGAAATAAATTATTAAAGTTGTTGTGGCCCTGAATGGTAGAACATTACTTGCCTACATATGCAAGTAATTAATAACACAACTAGTCCAGGAAATTTACGGAGTCCTTTTCCTTTTCCGGGATGGTTCTCTGTTGTTGCTACACTCATGCAATATTCACATTAATGGATGATTCTGCAGCATACTTCGTGATTACTCACAGGGCTATAGCTGTTCACAGTGCAGGGAAAGAAATCCTTAACACTGAGCATGCTAAGTGTTTAGCTGGTAACTTGGTATGGCCAAATTTCTTGGGTGGTATGCGAATGTTGCTGATGCTGTAGTCAACAGTGGCAACTGCCGACAAAAGTGTGTGTGGATAATTATGGCAGGGCCTAGCAAGGAACTTATTCTTTGAGGCAAGCGAACCCTTTCTCAAATTACTCGTTTCTAAACCCCATACCTTGTCTCAAATCGAAATCCTTCATTTCAAGTGTCTCCATCCGATAACAATGAAAATGAAAAGTTTCAAGGGAAACTACAAAGCAGTCCCCAACCAATTTAGAAACTGACGAATGAGTCACCAATCTTCGAAATTTTATTAGTTTCTCCAAGACACCGCAATCTCGCAACCTCAACCTCTAAAATTTTCTAAATTTTTTTAATATAATATTAAAATCTTGTTAATAAAATATTCATAAGTTAACATCTACTTATCTTATTTCACACCCTAGAATTCTATATTAAAATCTTGTTAATAAAATATTCATAAGTTAACATCTACTTATCTTATTTCACAACCTAGAATTCTATATAAAAAAAAAAACCAATTTCACAGTCGTTTTATCTCCTGCTTGCTGCTCTACACTACAATCTGCATTTCTTCGAAGCAAGCAAACTTCCAAACCCTCTCACTCGTCAAGACAAACATCTGCCGCGTTTCAGCGAACCCTCCTCCTCTCTTCCTTCTGAATTCTCTCTCCAATTCTCGAACTTTCATTATTTCTTTGAAACCTCGCAAAATTTCACCTGTCTTTATCTCCATTTTTTATATTCTCCTCTTTTCTTCTTACGCTGCCATTTTGTGGCAACAAATAAACCGGATCGTGAGTTCCCTGGTGCATGACGAGCGCATCGGAGTTGTTTTATCAAAGAAGGTCGCGAGTGAGCCGAGCCAATACCGATCTAGGGCTCGAACCTTCTGTTTCTGACCGTATTTTTTACCAAAATTACAATCGCCGCCATCACAATAATCATAATCACCGTCATGATTTAGACGGCTGTGATCCTCTTCGCAGATCTCCTCACGTGCGGCACCCCTGCCAGCGCTTTCTCTCTGTAAGAAACTTGCATATATTGGAATTTGAGTGTTCAAAAACTATATCTTTAATTGTTTTATTGCTTTAATTACTTGATTTAAAATTGTAATATTTCTTTAGCGGTCGTAAATAATGCAATAAGCAAAAAAATTTACTATAGAAAGCTACAAAAAATTGGTAAATTTGTTTTAAGTGGATATTTAAGTTGAAGTTTCTTTTGATTTATATTCACTGGAGAATAAATTTACTGACGGTCGTCTGGATTCATCGAAATCTGTTATGGAAATCACATAAATTTTAGGCCAAATTAGGAAATCAATTGTATCATTGGCTTTAATTGAGGAATGAGGTGATTTTAATATAAATAAGAATGTAAGATTCCGTGAAACAGCTCGCGTATAGATTGTAATTACTAGCTAGCTAGCTAGACAGCATCTTTTGAAAGATTTGAGTTTTTGGTAGTTTCATGGTTTTCCAACGTTTTATGCTTAACTCGTAATCTGCCGAATGAGAAGCATTCTGCTAGATATCTTAATTATGAACTGATAAAGGTGTGTATTTTGTATGTTGTTGCGCTGCACCTCGACATTGGGCCATTCCATTTGGCTAACGTGTGTGTATTCTTATCTAGTCTCAAGTATGCGTACCTAATATTAAAATCAATAGGATTGATAAAGGTGTGTGATTTGTATGTGTACTCTTTCGCTAATATTTCCTGCTGTTTGTTTTGTTTGCTCAATTGTGTCTGGTTTCTCAATTGAACTTTATGTTCTTCACTTGTTTGGTGAACCATAGGGCATTTTTTTTTTTTTTTGCATTATTGCAATTGTTATTTACCAACTCTCAGTTTTGCAATGCCACTTTATGATTTTTTTTATGCCCCGCTCATTGTTGTATTGCATTTGGCTTGCACAGGAACGTGCCTCATCTCGACTTGATCAAGGTACCAGTCAATTTGTACCAAGCAACAATAACAGCACTGAAACTCTAAGCAGCACAAGCCGGCCAAGAGTGACTGTAAATGACAGACTTCCTGGAGCTGTGGTACTTGCAAGGGCAAGGCTTCTCGAAAGGTTAAGAGGAGTTTCACTTTCTGGAAACAGGTGATTTAGATACCCTGTTGAATTCCCTATATAATGCACAGAGTTATGCATACATCGTGGTACTTGGACCCATCACAAATTGGCAGCCATCAATATTAATGATGGTAACCTTTGGCATTTGTCACTTGTTCATGCTATTCCATCATATGTCTGTGCTGTTAAAATCTTGATAGTTATGGCTGCTGCTTTTGGTCCCATTTCTTATGCCCCCCACCACTATCAGTACTGCTTGTCTTTTATTGCTTGGAGATGCCTGCACTATGTCTCATATGTTACCATAAGAATGTAGATCCAGGCCATATTCAGGAGAAACACAATGACACAGTTTTCTTTGCTAATGCAAGCATGTTTTGTTATCTCTGAAGCATTGGTCATGGAATTAACTTAAGGTACGGACCTGTTTATTTTGGCTTCATTCAGGCAAAGTGGCCGGGCTTTTCTTGGCATCTATAACAGGGAGTATACGCTTGGCGATGAATTGAGGGTTGTTGATGCAGGGGACTGGGGAACTGACATTTCTACAGGGTTGTTTGCTGGAGGTTCCTCTTCCGATGACTCAACCCTTCAAACAGAAAGACTTCACACCGTGCAGGAATCACACAAGAAGAAACCACCTGGTCTAACCCAAGATGCCCTTCACTGTTTGCAATCAGAGGTATTTAGCAGCGTAGAGAAGGGTATCGAAGGGGGTGTATCTCAGGTGTCATGGGATTGTAGTATATGTCTCGAGAGTTTCACAGAAGGAGATGAACTTATTCGGTTGCCATGTGAGCATAGATTCCACTCTGCTTGCTTGGATCCTTGGGTCCGGACATGCGGTGACTGCCCATATTGTCGAAGAGATGTAGTTGTAACTAATGACTGAGAATGAACATGAAGTCCTTCTGAGAAGGTTTTATGTTTCTTCCTCTGCGGCTTCTCTTACATTGTAGACTCCTAGTTCAAAGTTTATATCTTCACCGAATTTCATTAATGTTGTTTCGTCGTTGTTTGGTTTCGTGTGGTGTTAATGTCATACTTGGTTTCGTTGTAAAACACGAAATTATCTCAGCCTAGAGTCCTTAATCCCCACTTAATATTTTCTGTTTGGAGTTTCGTTTATACCAGATTCTGAGTAATACTCCTTGATTTCAAATTTCAATTCGCTGTCATTTTTATTTTTCCAATACTCTCATGCATGGTTTTTCCTCCTTGTCTTGAAGGGAGATATAATGAGGAGGATACACAAGACCTGTCGTGAAGACTTTTCATTTTATTACAAAACGAAGAAAAAAGGGCAAAAAGTGATCTATTATCATCATTCATTTGGAATCGGTCTATTTCATTATCATGAATTCGACTGCAATAACTTTGTGAAGTCATTTGAATTTCTGGACCAATCAAATTTGGCCCAGCTGAATTGGATATAATTCAACATGTTACTTTTAGCAAAGGGGAATGGAAGAGAGACGTTACTGAAGCTTTGCCATGTTTTATTATTAATTTGAGGACACAGCATAGCATATGATGTGGACAACGAAGATGTTCGTTTCTTCTTCACTTTCTAGCCTCCTTCAATGAAAGATTATAATATAATTACTTAATTAGCCATGTTTCATTTTTATAATTTCCCAGAAAGGTAATCTAATGGCTAATGCTTTTTCATCTTTCTGTTACATAGTTCAAGGCCCAATTGTACTGATTTGCTAAACCTAATTTTTAGGCCATTGCTTACCAAAAGCTAATGCTGGCCTTGATAATTTTAGACTTTTTGGCAATTCCAAGTCCTTTGTCCCCATGCAAATGCTCAATATAAAAGCACCTTAATGCCTTTCATCTTCAACTGCCACTACCAGGCAGCACCACTGTGGCTTGATACCTTCTTTGGCATTGAAATGGTTTGCTCTTCCTTCCTCCTTGACCCACAACAGATCCACCTCACCCCACCTACCAACATAACCACCGCCATCGCCACCTCCAAAGAAAAATCACTAATGTCTTTGAAACCACCAACTCAATCCCCTGTATGTACCCTCAGATTGACATTCCCTCTCTCACCCCTTGTCAATACATCTTCCTCAAAATCACTCCCAAAATAACCCCGGAAAATTTAACTCTGTCGTTAGAACGTGCCTGAAATGACGATCCAAATACCACTCTCAAGCTCATTTGCCATCTTGGGTTGGCACCATCAATGCCAATCCTAATAAAGATGCATTCTTCACTTCACTTCTTTGGTTTCATAAGAAAGATCTTTAATTTCTCGAGTTACGTATTCTTGCAGCCCTTGCTAGTTCTGGGTACCTAAAAGATCTTCCTGACTTGAAGTTAGAGATGGAACTTAAAGGTTACAACAGTGAAGACCCCTTGTTTCAAGAATCCAGTGTGAAAAGTGAGAGCCGGGGTGGTGAGATTGAGATGGACAAAGAGAAGAGGAGAGTTACGAGGAGGGAGAAAGATATGTCTCGCGCTAGAATTGCAGTTCTTTTTCACAATAATGTTTCATGATATCAATACTTGCACAATCGCATTGCAGATGTTTTTGCAGAATTGCTCAAGTCTGATATTGAATTCTTGAAGTCGGCGAGACTGAAAGGATTAGTATGGCCTCAAGATGGTGTTCTTCTATCAATAGTTTCTATGATAGGAGAGCTCTAATTTGTGAAAGCTTTGCAAAGGCAGTTTTCACTTTTGAATCAGGTCCTGTGTAAATTGGTATTAAAAATGCTTACTATGTTTATAGGGTTCGAAATAGCTTGATGAAAGAAGTTCTTGTTCCTCTTCGTAAATCCTTTTGAGTGCAAGAAGGTTTGATTCAATCACACAGAGGGCTGTTGTGTCAACCATTGTGAAGCAAATGTATTCAGGCTTTTCTACTGAGGATTGCAATGAAATGTTTTAAGGTTTATGTTGATATTGCAGCAAGAACATTGAGGAAAAGGGAATTGTTGCTTCTTCATGAAATTGCAGCTTCTTTGAGGGATTGAAGTGGTGGAAAAGTTTTGGACTCTCAACGGGAGAAACTTGTTTACTATGTACAAAAGAAAGGAAGCCTGAGAAACTGTTTGGCGATTTATGGGATATCAAGAGACATGACTAAAACACAGGAGGACATTTGTGTATCACTGGAGCTATTAATTTCAGAGCTCAGTGAAGAACCCTGTAAGGGAAAGATTGTGAATAATACTGATTATCCTACGCTTTGCAAGGTTGAAGGACGCAATCTTCAATCCAACTTTGAGTTCATGAGGCAATTGAACTATAGTCGAAATGTAAATATTCAGATGGTGTTTGATCAATATTGGGATTTTCTGTTCCAGAAAATACAAGCCAAGAGAAGATGCCGCAAAAGATATTTGTTTTGGTGAATTCGGATTTCAACAGGCATCTGCTAACTATTGGGGCGTGTGGGGGAGTTACAAGAGAAAGAAAGGGTATACAGAATTGCCAGAGCTTGTGTTTTGGAATCTGAGAGGTGATTTGAGTTTTCCAGCAAGGCACTCCAACGGGGTGACAATGGTTAATGGATATTCAAATGATTCACTGGCAGCATTGTTGGAGAGAGATGTTGTTCCACTGCTAGAACATTTGGTGAGATTAGTGCACCCTGATCATGTTGTGAAATCAGCCGTTTCTGGAGAGTTGTATGAGAATTTACTTGTATATAATTGATGTATCAGAAAACACTCCTAATAAGAAACTTGGCTTTCAGTTGCATCTGGAAATTGCTTTCAGTTGTATGTCCACGATTTTTCTGCCAATCTCTTGATCAAGTTCCACTTCGCAAATATACAAGTTGTTAATGTATAGTACAATCCTACAGTAAAATTCATGACGAGAACAAGTTCATGAAATAAATTTGGTTTTCTTAGAATCTCCAATCAAGTTCTTCACGCTAAAAAATAAAGAGAGAAAAGGTCCTTAAAACTTATTGTCAGTGCATCTGATGCTTTGATCCTTAACCGGTAATTGGATATGACATCAGATGCTTTAATGATAGTTTTTCCTTACGTTTTTTGAATAAATATTTAGAGGCCATTGCGTGTTTAATGGGATCGTAAGAGTCTTGAGCTTGCTTTCTCAAAAATACATGACAATTCTTTGCCTATTTAAGAGATGAGCTGAAACCTAAACATAGAAGCTTTGCGTAAGCCAGAGTTTGCTTGTATTTTCAAGAACTGGGGTCTTCTCAGATCTTGATTTGCTTGTTAGATCAAATGGATTGGTGCTCTGACACCATGTTTTCTTTCTTGTGTCTTTTGTAAATATCATAGCAGGCAAATACTTGTGTAGCAGGTATGCTCCACCTAAATGTTTGATTTATACGAAATTCTTCCATTATCCAAAATTAAACAAAGTAGACATATGAACATAGAGTGAGAGTTCGTGCATTTTCTCATGCTCAGGCCTGCCATTTTCTCACGTTTAAGAGTGATTATATATGACCAAGCATATAGAGAACTCTTAAGAAAACAAAGAAACTGAAAAGAATTAATGAACAAATCTGAATGCCTCAACATTTTTCCAAGCAAGCTGGTGTTTGTCTAGTATGGTTTTGAAGTTTTAGGTACCCAACTGATCATTTTATGTTTGTTCATGGTCATAGATCCAAACTGAAGAATTTTGGAATTTGATTTGATTTTATGTAAGAATAAAACGCAGCGGAGTTCGTTGAACAGGAATTCTTTACTTTCAGCAAAGAGGAAGGGGGAGGGAGAAATTGATTCCTTGACATGTTGTTTTACTATTAGCTTGACAACACAGGTCTGAAGAATCAAATGTGCTTTCGTCTCCCCTTTCCCATATCAAGATATATGAATTCTGAAAAGCAATTTGGTTGAAACTTTCAAAGAGGCCAAGATTTACAGTATCTGAACTTGGCATGGCCATTCCCTAGAAAGTTTGGACGTGATGTTACAGAGTTCAAGGGCCAGTGGGAATTTATTTCCCCTACGAATAAACCTATTTTACAGGTTTTCAGTTACTGCTGAATATAAGTGCCGACCCAAGTATAGTAGCAACATTTTAGGCGTTTAGCAACTGCAAGTCCTTGGTCCCCAAGTAACGCTCTGCCTATAAAAAAAATCTCGTTGCCTTTCTTCTTGATTCTTCTCCCGCCTCATAGCACCAGTAGGCACCACCACAAACAAACAATTTTCAAGACTCTAAAACCCTCCCATGGCTCCTTCTCCTTCCTTTCTCATTGGCCCACCAGAGAGTTACCGCCGTGCCCCACTCACCACCACCGCAAGAACTCAAAAACCACAAACAAAAGCTCCTGTATGGTACCCTCATATGGAGATTCCTACCTTAACCCCTTGCCAGTTTCTCTTCTTCAAAATCACTCCCAGTACAACCCCTGAAACTCTATTTCGCTGGTTAGAACGTGCCTGGAATGAAGACCCAAATACCACTCTCAAGCTCATTTGCTATCTTGGATTAGCCACCATAAAGGGAAAACCTAATAAATACGCGTTCTTTAACTCGGTTCTTTGGCTTCATAAGTACCAACATTATGTTCTTGCATCAAATCTTGCAGCCTTGGCAAGTTTTGGGTACTTGAAAGATCTTCCGGAAATCTTGTATCGAATCTTGGTGTTTGAGATGGTAAATGGAGGTTACTGTCAAAGCAGAATGTTGGATCAAGGAGAGAACGTGAAAATGGATCAGATCGAGAATGAAGAGATGGAGAAGGAGGAAACGAGGGTTCTGAGGAGGGAGAAAGACATTTTTTGGGCTGAATGTGCAGTCTTTTTTCACCGAAATGTTTCAGCATATCATTTCTTGCACAATTGTGTTGCAGATATTTATGCAGATTTGCTGAAGTCTGATATCGAATTCTTGAACTTGGGTGAGGTTGAAAAGATTAGTTTGGCTGCAAAATGGTGTCCTTCTGTCAATAGTTTCTATGATAGGAGAACTCAGATCTGTGAAAGCATTGCAAAGGCACTTTTCCCTTTCGATTCAGACCCCGGGTACTTTGTTATTGAAAATGCTCACTATGTTTATAGGGTTCGAAATCGCTTGATGAAAGAAGTTCTTGTTCCTCTTCGTAAAGCCCTTGTGAGGAGAACAAGGTGTGATCCAATCACACACAGGCCTTTTAGACCTATTGTGTCAACCGCTGTGAAGAAAATGTATTCAGGGCTTTGGACTGCGGATTACAATAAAAGGTTTAACGTTTACGTGGAGATTGCAGCAAGAACAACGAAGAAAAAAAAGTTGTTGCTTCCTCATGAAATTGTAGCTTCTTTGAGGGATAAAAGTAGCAGCATGGTTGCAGAGTCTAAATGGGAAAGCCTTGTTAACTACTTGAAAAAGAAAGGGAGCTTGAAGAATTGTTTGGCAGTTTATGGGATATCAAGGGACATGAACAAAATGCAGAAGGATATTTGTGTATCGATGGGGTTGTTAGTTTCAGAACTCAGTGAAGAACCATGGAAGGGCAAGATTGTATCTTTTGGTGATGATCCTAAGATTCGCATGATTCATGGAAGTAATCTTCCAGCCAAGATTGAGTTCATGAGGCAACTGGACTATAGTAAGGTTGAAAATATTAAGAGGGTGTTTGACCAAATATTCGAATTTGCTCTTGCGGAGAAGATTAGCCAAGAGAATATGCCACAAAAGATATTTGTTTTCACTGACATGGGATTACAGCAGGTATCTGCTTGCTTGTGGGGCATGTGGGGGAGTTATAGGAGAAGGAGAGGGTGTACAACATTGCCAGAGATTGTATTTTGGAATCTAAGAGGTGAAACTGGTGTCTTGAATTTCCCAGCAAGGAACTTGAATAGGGTGACGATGGTTAATGGGTTTTCGAATGATTCATTGGCAGCTTTGCTGGAGAGAGATGTGGTTCCAACTCTAGAAGATTTGATGAGGTCAATTGGGCCAGATAATGTTTTGAAATCAACCATTTCTGGAGATTTGTATGACAATTTACTCGTATAAGAATGATGTATATTGACATACAAACTGAATAAAACTTGGTTTACAGTGGCTCCTAGAAATCGCCTTCAACTGCTTGTCAACTTCTGAAAATTCACATTCCATGCATATCTCTAAAGCACAGGTTAATTTGTTTTAAAAATCCCTCTTGAATATAATTTGCCTCGAAAATTATGATAACCTGACTACAGAATCCATTATAAGAGTGATCAGAACATGATCAAATCAAAACAGTTGGGTGTTCAATTTAGTTTTTCACACTAAGAAGTAGAGGGTAAGAAAAATTAGGCTTTCGAGGTTGTTGTCAATTGATTAGTGTATGTAATTCCAATGCTTTGGCCAAGACAATAGATTTTTTTTGGGTATTAATCAGAGCTCTTGGTTTAAGATCTTGCAATAAATATGGGGCACATTCAAATTACCCCTCTTCTAATTACAAACCATTTCTATAAGGCTGCGGTCTGCACACCTGATAGAAAGAAGCAGGAGAGACCCATTAATGTGTCTGCAACTCGGCGCTACAAAACCGCTAGTAGTCTCTTACTCTCCGAAGTATCTTTGGCATGGTATGTGAAACCAATACCAAAGTTCACCTCTTTGTGCATGGAGTTAACGAGGATGATCTCAAACGCCCGTTGCGTTGCTACGAAGATGAATCTGTCACACACTTGTTCATTCATTTCAAATTTTCATGGAGTGTTTGAAAGCGCTTGGTTAAATTATAGGGTATCATAACAATTGGTGAATGCCACATTCTATGCCTGGCCAATTAACAAAGTGAGATTGTGCCGAGAATTGGTTCACGGGAAATTTCTGAAGAAAACTCGGTTGATGTTATTCTTCGCATTTGTATGGTTCATCTGGCTTCTTAGGATCAAAATGGTGTTCAGCGAGGAGAATTCAGCAGTTCAGAAACTGTTTGAAATCATTTTCCTGTGGTTAGGCATTTGATTTAAATCTGCATTTTATGGATTTCCTTACTTGACTGAGGACCTCATGCACTCAGCAACAGGTCTAATTCTGTTAATCGCGAAACTGTTTCTTCATGGCCTTCCCCTAGTTGAAAATGGAATCTGGATGGCTCGTCAATCAGAAAACCAGTGTTAGCAGGTATAGGTGGGTGACGTGGTGTGCTAAGAGATTCTCAATGCTGTGATTTCATCTCAATGGAAACAAGGACTTCAATGAGGCAGAACTTCTTGCCATACAAAAGCCCTCCAACTTTTTGCTGGATTCCATGGAGAAAAAGCTGAAACTGTTTTTAATACATAATGGATTTGCTTCAAGACTTCACGCAAAGCAACTACAAGTTCTCCGCACTACTCTTATATTGCAGATTGTTCTTTTGTTTAGACTGTGTATGGATTTCATTTTTACCTTGAGCTTCTGCTCTGCTCATTTTCTATTTTTCCTGATCAATCAGAAGTTTCTCTATGGATCTGGAACTATATACTGTTCCTAACTTAATAAACTTGTACAGGATCATTAAAAAAAAGGGAGAGAGCAAGTACTTCCAAGACTAACCAAGACAATGAACATGCATGCTTGTTGATAAAGAATAATATAAAATTAAAATTATATCTCAGAATCTCGTTTAAAAACTTCCTTTATTTTTTAACATGATAACAAAGTCCAAGTCTTGTTGACCAAAATTAAAATAGTAGCAGTAACTAATCCATCAGGAATTCAAATCTCACAATTGTAATCTCATTGTTTTACCCTCACCTAAAGTGACTAGATGATAACATGCTCGTTTGCTTGAGATGGTAGCAGATAAAATGCTCGTTCGCTTCGTGAATTATACCCAAAAGTTTCAAACTTGTAAAATCTTCAACTTCTAACCGAAATTTCTCTAATATGAATAATCCGGGTGGCATGTCCGGAGAGCAAAACTAATATGATTTTTTAAAATCAAGCTCCTGTCAAATGGCAGGGCTCTACTTTTGTTGCCATGAAAGCATACAAGAAGCTAGTTATGGAATCTGATGGGAAGAAGAAAATCAAACAACACTTGAAGATTGTGTTTAAGTATGGTAAATGGAGAGATGATGATGGAATACTGCTCTACTGGCAGAGACTTGTATAATTGTTCTCAAAGAACGATCAATTGAAGAGTTGCATTGCAGTATATGACATTTTTTAAGGCACGAGTGGTACAATTGTGGAGGAATTTTGTGTCTCTATGGGACTACTAATTTCTCAGGCTAGCTATAACCCATGGAAAGGAAAGATTTTCTCATTTATTGATTAATCTAAGCTCTGCATGATCAATGGTGACAACCTTATATGAAAATCCGAGTTTATTAGAGAACTGGATTCCAGCGAGGGATCAAGTTTTACAAAGATTTATGACCGGGTATTACAGTTTGTAATGACATAAAGTAGTGATAGGATGGTAAAGAGGGTTTTTGTCTTCACAAATCTGGATTTTAGAGATTCAACGAAGGAAAAATAGGCAGCAGAATACAGAGGGGCATGGAAGAGCTATAGGAAGAGAGGGTTCAAAACTGTACCTGAGATTGTTTTTTGGAATCCTAAGGGTTGCAAACCTAATCGTAAAGTAATTGATAGTCAAGTTGATCACCACCATAGAGGGATAGCAGTGGTTAAAGGGTTTTTTTGTAAAAAAAAAAAACTTATCAAGTTCTTGATGGGAGATGATCATTCTACAAATGCTTACACACAGCAAGAGGAGAAGTTGACAGAGAAGAGCTTGGTTCCAGAGATGGATGAGATTTTAAGCTCTGCAACTAGCCGGGATGAATTCAAGAATCTAAGTGTAATGGATTGATGATGTGCAAATGAATTGAACAATATGTTTGTAGTAGCTCAAAATTTCTCTTCTATTCAAGTTTAAGTACTGAGCTTTGCACTAATCTTTTCTCTCCTAGCTTGGCTAATTATTTTCTCTATTTGCTATACTGAAACTTAGGCATTTTTGTCTGGTTTGTATCAATTGAAAAGAATTAACCAAAAGTTTACACTTTCTTATGAAATATATCACATAAAGAAAGGACATTGAGAACGGTGATGACGGGTCCTGCTAGGGACTACAAAAATGTGTACTGGAATGATACATGAATAATGATCAACCAGGAGTAATTTCTGACAAATTAATCAAATAACTACAAAGAAAAACCAAATTGGAATCTACAAGATTTGCCAAGAAAGCTAGTTTTTGAAGCATTGGAAACCAGATTTTGATGTTTTCAGAAAAACTACGCGCAGGAAAACAGTGAGCAGGAACAGTATCCAAATGAAAATTCTCTGGCTACCTACCCAATTACTCATTAAAAGCCTTAACTCTCTGATTCAGCTGGTTTCCAATGACATCTGTTCTCATTTTCTCCGCACAATAAATGGCAAGCACTCTCCTCTAACTATAAGGCTACAAGTGTTTTTTTTTATGTCACATTATCTGTCATCTTAATTCTGTCATTGGAAAACAGAGACACCATTAATAGTTGCTTGCATTTGCAGCATCGATCACATGGAAGTAACTAGGAGGAGCCTGGAAGTAAATGGAAGGTATAATTGCTTGCGTACAAGACTGTCCAGCAAGTAATTAAAGCCAGACAATACTTTAATTTGGTTGGTAGTAAATTTGGACTTTATTATTTGTGATTTGAACGATTTGTCCACCACGACATGGAATCACTCTTGACTTTTGTTACTCAAAACATTAAATTATAGTGGTAGAAATAGAGTCAATATCTACCATCGTGTTATATGTGGTGGAAGCAAAGGTGAAATTGCACTCAAGACTTCAAACGAGTGTAATTTAATAGAGAATTATTTTGATTTTTTTATATTTTTAAATTATTTTGATATATTAATATATAAAATATTCTTTAAAAAATAAAAAATATATTATTCTACTATATATTTTCAAGCAAAAAAATATTAAAAAATAACAGCTACATACCACCCTCTCAAACTTTAATTTTTTATGTAGGTTCCATCCCCTTTTCTTAAATTCAAATTAAAATAATAATAATAAAGTCATGGAGAAAGAAATTTATGCCAACGACATGAAAAATCTAAATAACCATTATTAAAGAGCTCTCTCTCTCTTCCTCTCTTTACATTCAAGCACCTTATTTGCTGTTGAGCTTCATGTGTATATACAACTATTATATATGAAGTACAGGACACTACTCCTAATTAATTACTTTCGGTGAGTTTGTTGATATATGGAGATCAATATTTAATTCAAAAATTATATATATATATATATATATATATATATTAACCAGAAAAATAATACGACAAAAAGAAGAAGAAGAAGAAGAAGAGATTCTTCCAAGAAATTTGAAGCTAACCCTAATCTAAATTTCTTGACCATATCCAACCCTAATCCATAGTCACAGATACGGGTCCAAAATGTAGGGTTTTTTTGTATAATAATTTTTGTGGTCATGGTCTAAAATTCTACGTCGAAAGTCAGTAAAAACGATCATTTCTAATGTCCTATTACAACTAAACAATAAATTAAATAAGCTTGATTTTGTAGACTCCAAGGATCAAAGTCTGCTAGAACAAAAAAAGAAAAATAACCATAAAAAAAAAACATTTTAAAAAAATTGTAAAGCAACAAGAAAGTTAAAAAAAGTAAATATATATATATATATACACACTCGAAAAGAACTGGAAGTTGCTTATATAATAGTGTAACAGATAGAGAAAGAGCGTTAACGTGGAGTGTACACTGAAAGCAAAAACCGAAAAGCTTCCTGTCATTCACACTTCGTCTTCACGCGGTATCTCTTTTCTCTTTGAATGAAAAAAAAAGGGCCATATATTTATTTCCACAGAAACAGAGAAACCCAATAAGGGAAAAGCAAAAAAGACACCACCACAAAATTCTAGAACCAAAGAAACAAAGAACAACGAGAACGGGAGCATTCGAAGTTGTTAAAGCAGATGATGTTGAGATCGTGGTACAGACCATTAGAGAGGTGTTTTGGTCGGGTAGCAGGTGGTGGTGGCGGTGATGGATTGATGTGGCATGCTGATTTAAAACAACATGCGTCTGGTGATTATTCAATTGCGGTTGTTCAAGCTAATTCTAATTTAGAAGATCAAAGTCAGGTTCTTACGTCCTCCTCCGCTACTTATGTTGGTGTTTATGATGGTCATGGCGGTCCTGAAGCTTCCCGATTTGTCAATAAACATTTGTTTCCTTACATGCATAGTGAGAATTCTCTCCTCTCTCTCTCTCTCTCTCTCTCTCTCCTCTTGTTTATTTTTTTTTCTTTTGTTTGTTTTGTTTTTTGTCTTAATTAGTTGTTTTCTTGATTGTAATGATCATGATCACGGTGATTATCTTAAACCCTGAATTTATTTGTGGTTTTGATGTCTTAATCTATTGGTCCTGTGGTTAAGGACTCAAGGTCCAGTCTTTGTGTGTTTGAGTTTGAATTCCCAAACCCCATATCACAAATTATAGAAAGGAAAGAGAGTTTCATTATTATTATTATTAATCATACGTTATCTAATTCTTCATTTTTTACTATCTTTTCTTTGGTCACCTTTCCCTTGTTCGTGCTAGTGCAATAGTATGTATTAATATCTTTTCCATTTCAATAGAATGAATCTCGATGTGAGAGGCTGGAGTTTGCTTTTGTGGGTTTAGTTATGTTAGTGTTAGGGTGACAAGTTGTAGAAAACCTTGAAAGTTTCTGGCTTTATTGAATTGGAGCTTTGTTTGTTTGTGTTTTTATTTGTGTTTTTATTTGTGGGCCGATTGGAAAAGAAACTAGATAATATGTGATAAAAATAAAAAATTTGGCTGCCTAAGATGTGGACTAAACTGGCCTCTATGCAACAGACTTCTTCGTAATTGTGTCATTCTCTATCTAAGATGTTAGTTTTGATTGCAGAATTTGCTACAGAGCATGGGGGGTTATCAGCTGACGTGATAAGGAAGGCATTTAATGCAACTGAAGAGGAGTTTTGTCATTTAGTGAAGCGATCATTACCATGGAAGCCACAAATTGCTTCTGCTGGATCATGTTGTTTGGTTGGAGCTATTTCAAATGATGTGTTATATGTTGCGAACCTTGGTGACTCCAGGGTAGTTCTTGGCCGAGGAGTTGATGAGGATAAGAAAAAAAAGGTAGTGGCAGAAAGGTTATCAACTGATCACAATGTTGCTGTTGAGGAGGTGAGAAAGGAGGTTCAGGCGCTTCATCCTGATGATTCACATATTGTAGTCTATACTCGTGGAGTTTGGAGGATTAAGGGCATTATACAGGTAAAATGGCTTCTTGTTGCTGAGCAGCTGGTCTTCTTGTTCCTGTTTTTGCTTGTTAGTTATGAGAATTCGGCTGATTGGGTATTGTTTGTTTGTGGCATTATACATTCATTCATTTAGGTGCCAAATATGTTTCTTCATCCTCTTGATTGTCTTTCAATGTCTTGCCAGGTTTATTTTGAGTTACTTGGATAACCTCTGTCTTAAAAACACTATTTTGTAGTGTGTTAGACATAAAGTAATTGGTCTGAAGATGGATCAATTCTGAAGGCATCCAATTTTATGTTCGGTTCTCTTATCTTTATCTTTTGCTTTATGATAGGCATCTGTCTATGATGGAAACACTATAGTTAAAGTTGGCCTAGGGGTTACATTCATACCCTTCCGGGAATCTTATGCTCTGCCTCCTGGTCTACCATTTCATGCAATCAAGTGAAGCAGTATGTCTTCTGATGCATGAGAGGTAAATAAAAACCCCTGAGGCCTAACAAGAATGCTTATGTAATTACCGGAAGTCTTGATCCTTTTTTTTTCCTTCTATTTAACTTATCCGGAGACTAGAAACATCATAGTGTGATGTTCTGGTTGATGAACTGAACCATTGTGTTCATTTGTTACTTGACTCCCTGAAGTTTTGGAGCTGATTTACTATCTTAGGCATGTCGTAGAAGGTGGAATAAACCTTCCCTGTTTCCTTTTTCCCTTTTCAGGTATCTAGATCCATTGGTGATGTGTATCTGAAGAAACCAGAGATTAACAGGGACCCAATTTTTCAGCAGTTTGGGAACCCTATTCCTTTGAAACGGCCAGTAATGAATCCAGAACCTTCCATTCTCAATAGAAAGTTGAGGCCAGAAGACTTGTTCCTGATCTTTGCTTCAGATGGTCTTTGGGAACAATTGACCGATGAAGCAGCTGTAGAGATTGTTTTCAAAAACCCAAGAGCTGTAAGTTCCTGTCTTTGACTTAGATGTTTCATTTACTTTTTCTTGCAACTCTTATTGATATTTAAATCCCGGACCTAATTTATACTCTGAGGTTAGGCAAGTTAGGTTTTGATGGGATCCTTGGGAATGAAAATTGAATTTCTTTTTCATAAAACAAGCTTCATCGAACCCATGAGAATGCAGAATTCAGTTTCATCTACTCGTAGCATCTAAACGCACCGTATTTCTGCTGAACATGGACATTGTTTTGGAAATAGGATATTCCTGACATCTGAACCTTTAAGCAAATGTTTTGGCAAACAAACTAGATGTCATAGATGTTCAATTGTCTGGAGTTATTTGTGCCTGTCCAAATTTTGTTGCTTGCTTGACAATTCTCTGGGCTGTTTTGACACCTGCAGGGGATTGCTAAGAGATTGGTGAGAGCTGCTATTCAGGAGGCTGCAAAGAAAAGAGAGATGAGATACGATGACATAAAGAAAATAAAAAAGGGAACGCGGCGGCATTTTCATGATGATATCACTGTGATTGTAATTTATCTTCATCACCAAAAAGGTTCCTCCAATGGTGGACTAAAGAATAATGTTGTTGGCTGCACCAGTGCTCCAGTCGACATTTTCTCCCTTAATGCAGATCAAGCAGAGGTGGACTTGCTTCAAACAATTTCTTGAACAAGGAAAAACCCTTTGAAGGGGTAAACACTGACTTCTTGATTTCAAGGTATATTAAAGGAGAATACATTTATGTAGATGAAGTTATAGCGGGTTCTGGTGTTAGCCTTTTCCAAGTAAATATATAACTATACTTGTTTCATTCTATCAATGACTGGTTAATTTTTCAGAAATTGTAGCACCAATTTTGTGCCTCTTTTGTAATCCAAATTTTAGAAATTACAGGTCATCATTGATTATTTTTGGGCTTGTAAAATCTGACAGTTCCGGTAGCCAATGGTCCAAGGGCATTTTTAGGGTATAAATTGCACTGCACTTGCCTTATTAAAAGCCTCTGACTTCAAGCACTGGCCATTCTTGAACCATTGCACATTAGCAGCACGTGAGGTGAGTTAAGAAGTCATCACATGAGCCTCCCTGCCCTGCGCACAGCATATATTTGTCAGTTGCTTCTACCTTCGTAGCTCAAACCTAAATGATGCACAACTTTCACACGAGGAAAGAACTTCGAAGTCCTCCATAATAGGAAGAAAAAACTACTTCTATGTTAAAAATTGCCGAATTTGAGTTGAATTGAAGTAACAAAAACAAGCACACCCGTGATTGTATAGCAATACGCAAACGCAGACACGAGCCACCCCTGCATCCATGTAGTTGGCTATGCGTAAGAAAGGGGATTGTGAGGACTCACTCAAGCATGGCTCCTTGCAACAATCAAAAAGATCGGATTGGCCTTAGCTTCAGGCTTTAGGTCCCCATTGATGATTAATGAGAGGATATGATGATGACAAAAATGTAATATACATGGATGATATTAAGATAAAATAACATAAAAAGTTTTTTTTTTAAAAAAAAAAAAGAATAGAAGGATATAGGAAAGCTTTAACCCTTGCGAGACCATGATGCATCCATCGTTATTTTTGCTTTGCCCAACTTTGCATCCTTAAAAAACTCAAGATTGGGAGGATTTGAGGTTCTTGAAAAAAAAAAAATTAAAAAAACTCCTTGTACTGTAGAGAAACAGTGATGGCGGCTGAATTGCTTGGTGGAGCTGATGTTGGAGCAGTGTTTGGTGAGCTGCTAGAAGCAGTCTTGAATGAGATAAACAAAGCCGCGTTCAAGACGAGACTGAGGCAAATAGAAAAAACTCTACAATCCAACAGTCCAATTTTACAAGACATGGAAAAGTTGAATCAAGCATTAAATCGTAGAAATGAGGAGACAGAAACAATAATAGAAGTAATCAGGAAAGGCAAGACGCTCGTTGTTGTATGCTCAAAAACCCGTAGGTATAATTGTTGGAGAAGGCAGAAATACACAGACAAGCTCGTCGAGTTAGAAGAATCCAGTGCCCAAGTTATTCTTTCAAACTGTTATGCCAAAGCAAACAGTAAGGGACAGTCAAGAAATTCTGTTGGAGCTAAGAGGCCAACAGCTCAAGTTCAAAAGGAAAATTGATGGACTTGTTGTCTCATGTACAATCTCTGGTGAATGCTGTTGGATTACAGGTGGCTTTAGGAGAATTGAAGATGGAGCTGTTTAAGGATGGGATGTCCATTGCGGTGCTATCTGCTCCTCCAGGCTGCAGAAAAACAACATCGGCAAAACTACTTTGTCATGTGTCATGTGAATGCTTTCCTTGTTATGTTATAATCTCTACTAGTTCTTAGTAGCAACTCTCTCGTATAGTTTTCGGTCTTTGAACAGGAAAATTCAAGGATAACATCTTTTATATCACTGTGTCGGGAAAAAAAGAAGGCATTATTTAATTACAAAAAAAATATTGTTTTAATAATTTTTTTAAGAAAAATATTTAAAAAACAATATCAATCATCGTATGCAAAAAAAATCCCAAGAACCTGACAGCTTCAAAGCATGAGCCATGATTACAGTATCGAGTTATTGAAATATATGTAACCTGGTCGGATGAGCAAAGGCGCAAAATTAGGAGAAGCCATAATGATAAAGGTATTAAATTAATATAAATGAGTCAATTAGACCTCCTAAGTCATAACGTGGGTTCGCCCTAGGCCTCAATTAGTATCTTCAATTTTGATTCAAACCTCCTTTTTATAACAAAAATAAATTTAATTTAAAAGATATACATAGTAAAATGTGAAATGTGTGTTTTGTGAGGTATTACTGTTCAATCGTATTTTTTAAAAAAATAATTTTAAATTATTTTTGTATATTTTTATATAGTAAAGTAAAATAGAAAATTATGCAGATAAATAGAAGGATGAGAAAAGGAGAGAAAAAGAATATCAATGATGATATAATAATATTAAAAATAAATTTAAAAATTATTATTTTAATATATTTCTAAATTTAAAACAATTTTAAAAAAACCCACTTTTAAATATATAAAATTAATTAGAAAATGCAAGGAGAAATTAGACCAGGTGAGCTCAGAAAGCCCATTTGTTACCGGGCTCAAGAGTGAAGACTTTCGAAACGAGCATGGGATTGGTGACCAAAACAAAGCCTAAAAAAACTCACTATCACAGAGAAATTGAACCCGTTGAGGTTGAGCTCATAAACTTGAAATTTCTTTTCTTGTTCTTAGAACAAGACTTGAAATTTCAGAAACAGGACACTCAAGACAAATGGGAATCAGTGGAGACCCTCGAACATTCAGGCAGGTTGTAGTGCAAAATTAAGGAAGAAGGAATGAGTGCTAGTAGTTTGGTTGCAGATACAGTTTGGAAAACCATTGAATCAACCCAATCAGGTCCTCTCTTTCTATATCTCATGCTTTTTAATATTTAGTTATTAAAGTCTTTTAAACCCACCTTCTATTAAATGACGCTTAGTGTCTTTTTTTTTCCTTCCGTGGCTAATGTAAATGGTGGCAGTGACTGAGGAGCAGCTTTCAATGTGAGAAGCATATAAAATACAAATAGTCACTTTCCAATTTCCTAGCTTGCTTTTGATCAAGTTAGTATTGATTTGTAAAAGGGTGTAAATGGGTTGATTGATTTTGGGCCTTTTCTTTGTGTGTGTTGTTTGGGTTAAATGTAGCTTGCATTTCTTGTTTGGTAAGAATCTTGAGAGGGCAACAAAGATAGTGGATCAGAGAGGTGTCAAAAAGATCTCTGGTCAGCCCAGCGGTCGTTCCATCTTTCAGGTTCAATTCTATTCTTTGCTATGCATTGTACTTTAGACTTCAAATTTTTGCACATGGTTGTTCGAGTTTGGATCTAGGGCCTAATTCGGGTTTTAAAATGCAAATAAAATTGGTTTAGGTTGAATTGTTTTGTGATAAAATGGCGGGGCGATAAGCTAGGAACTTCAGTTTAAATGGAATATCTGATGAGTTTGACTGTTTTGGTGTAAATTTATAAAGAGGAATGTTTGAGCAATTTAGTTTGGATTAGCTTACTAAAGAAAGGTTTGAGGATTAAAAGAGTGCAGTTAAGGTTCTCCCTATTTGAGAATAGCTGTAAAATTTTAGGATCAATCATTTAAGAACTGATTTGGCAAATGGGTTTGAGGTGAAATTGGATTATGGTGAAGAAACTTGGTAGTTAGCACTGTGAACAAATTGTTAAATATGTTTCATTTAAAAAGATAGAAGTAAAGATTAAGATTTGATCATTTAAGAACTCATTTGTTAAAATAATTTCTTGTTTGCTGGTGTTGGTAGGTGGTGGGAGAATCAAGGAGGAAGGAGGAGTATTTCTGTTTTCCTGAACACTATTGTGCCTGTTATTCATTTTTTTATGACATTGTCAACAGAGGAGAACAACTTTGTGTAAGAGCTCTTTTTTTTTTTTCCTTATTTATCATTTCAGTTTGTTGAAACCACTTTTCTATAATGTTTTATGATTAACTCTTTCATTTCTTGAATCCATTTCAGTGTAAGCATCAATTAGCTGCAAGACTTGCAGCAGCATTAGGAGCGTTCATTGATGTTAAAGTGTCTGATGAGCAACTGGCTCTCTTACTCATCAAACTATAACATGTGGAGATGGAAGGGATCTGACTTTAAAAAAGAAGAGGTATGGTCCAAGAGAATCGTAGCAAAAGTTTTTATTAATTTCGTAGGCTTCTGACTTTGGAAGCAACTACCAGCAATGAAATTCTACAACCACTTCCAGGAGATGAAATAATACATCACTAATTCGGTTGAGCTTTGCAACTTACTGTACCTCAAAATCTTTCAGAATTCCATAATCAGGTCTACTTCTCAACAAGCGATGCAATATTAGCTTTGATCCTTTACTGATGCAACGATGGCCATACTCGGAACTCTGGCTCTGGTGCTGCAAACGATTATGAACATTTCAGTCAAGATCAAACAGGCTTTAGTATAATTTAGATTTAGGAGACTCTGGCACCACATTTCATTTCATTTTGATCTTGATTTATAGAAAGTGCCATTCCCCGTTGGCATTCATGGATTACATTAAATTTTTGTCATTCTTGTGTTGTCATTGTAAACTCAAGAATCTAACTTGTTTCCACGGTTTGATCTTTTGGTAATATTTGCACCTTGACTTGAAATGATGCTTAAAATATCTTAAATGTTGCATGCTATCAGGTGCAATCCTAAAAAGGACAACCATTGAACTTGCACGATGTTTATGCCCCACCAATGTTGTTTTATACTCTGTAGTTGTTGTTCTATTGCATATAATAGATCTTCACATCTTTAGTCATGTTGAGTTTCTTTTTCTTTCATTTTCATTAGATTAGATGTTCATGAAAAATGCAATGCACAGTGAATCATCAATGCTATTAATGAACGGATCATTTTTACATGTTAAGCAAATAATGTCTAGCCCCACTTTGAAAATTGTCTCAAAAGCATCACTAATCAGAGACGATTTGAATCACTGATGTTATCCATGAACAGTTCAATGTTACATGTTCAGCAGATGTGTAAACGCCACATTTGAAATTGTCCCAAATGCATGCTAATGCCAGTTGATTTGAATTGTGTTAGTGATCTGTTGTCTCGGTAGTTCAATGTTACATGTTCTCCAATTATGTAACCCAAAGAGCTATTTCAACATTTCAGCCTTCCTGTGGCGTGCGAAGTAAACGATGGGGTTTGTTGGGAATGGAATGGGCAGGTCTAGACTCTAGCCTGGTATCGGGGTACAAAACTGCTGACCGAGAAGAATCTACTTGGTCGTTGTTTCCGGCACCCCCACAATAGAAAAATAACTGGTTACAAGCTTGCAAAACATTATGAAAATGTCGTCTTCTCATCACGTTCTCAAAAACTGGTGTAACCTGGAAGGCTTACAAAATGTTGGGATGAACATCCTTTGAGGATTTCTGAAAATGCTTGGCAAAGGCTCTAAATCCCTTTTGTTTTGTTAATCATGTCCCATTGAACTGCATCTCCCTTGTCTCATGTTGCTCTTGCTTTGCCTGTATTTTGATGGCTAAAGTGCCAAGTAACACACTGCTCGCTCATCAGTATGTCCATTAATACAACAACAACGAGGATTAAAGTTGCGACAGCAGCTAAAAATAACCACCAACTGGGATCTGTTTCAGGAAACTAGATCTCGTAAATGAACTAGTGTTACTGGAAACATCAATGGAAGCCCCTCATACTTGCTTATCGTGGCGTAAGCACTCAGAGTCCTCGCCATATTCAACAAACAAGCCGGCGAAAACCCAAATATAGCTCCAGGCCTATGAACAGACCATTTCAAACCCCCCTTCCTCTGAACCTTATTAAACAAAACATCCTCTGATAAAAACTCAATGAATTTAGCCTTGGAAGATCCTCATGTAATGGAGGGTCATGAGAGCTGAACCTTAAACAAGACTCAGAAGAACCCAAATAATGCTTGCGTCCTGTTTGCAAGCAAATGTGCTGCAAGTTTGGAGTGTTTGGGATTACAGCTTTAAGCACGTTATGTAAAATGGTGCTGTTAAAAATGCAGTTTTCAGCTTCTGTAGACTTGCTAGCCCAGGCAACGTAAAAGATGTGGGTTACATCTGTGAGTTTTGAGAGCTTTTCAATGGGTTTATGCATCGTTCAAGACATCACATCGGATTTGGAGGTATTTAATTTGGTGATCGGATTGCCAGATTGGCCGTGGACGGCGTGCAACTCTGTAAACTTTCCAGGGACCACCCGGGGTGTCTGCAAGAGGGAGGATCCCGGCCAAGCTGCTGCTTACAATGCCTGTGGCACCTATTATGAGGGCCACGCTTTGGTACTTTGGTGGTGCATCACCATCCTCTTAAGGTTTTTTCCGTTTTATTTGATCAAATAAAAATTATTAGCTCGCCTATAATTACATAACAGGAAATGGAATATGAAGAGGAATAAATTGAGTTTTTTTATAAAAAAAAATGCCTTTGCAGCACCTATGGCTCCTGCCCACCACCACCTCATTGTGATTGTGTTTTCTGATTTTGCAAATCAGAGAGAAGGATGGAGAGAAGTGCTTGCAAGAAGAGGGAGATTACAGAGTTGAAGATGAGTAATTACGTCGTGGAAATGTGTAAATGGACCTAAAAATTCAGTTTATTTATTGAAACACCTTGTTTATATCATGGTGCTTCTATCCTTGTTATTGGGGTTTTGGTAATTAGGCATTTTGTTTACCTTGTACGCTTTATTAGTTCATTGTCACATTGAAAGTTAAACCATAGAAAAGAGGGAGTTCTGACAACTGTTTCTGGTGTTTGGAGCATAAATCATCATTGTCAGCCTAACGTGATCCCTACTTAAAGAGGGTTCTTATAATAACTAAACCATGAAGTTGGAACTAATACTATCATGGCTTGTCTGGACTCATACTTGATGAAATCGACAGCCACATCAGATTATTGCATCTCTGAAGAAGATAGGAGCTAATTTGAGTTGCGAAGGACGCCATTCATATGTGCAGGCAGCGGAATTGTGGATGGATTAGCATTTGTGTTAAAACTTTTTAGCAAAATGAGTGAAATTCATTACTTGATTAAAAATAATGTATTTTATGCTATTTCTATCCAACTCTGAATGACAAGTTAGTATCAGACCCAGGGAGCTGTCATCCGACTATTGTAATGACCGGTTTTAACTTGGAATTTTTAGCGTGCAATCCTGTTAACTCTGAGGTCTAATGCTAAATCATGTCACCAAGGAAGACAGAGACTCTGTTTCTATGAGCTAATTACTTTTCTCTAGTGAATAACCAAGGCAAAATATAATACCTCTAGATTAGGACCCAGGCCAGCTTGGAAGTTTGAAGTTCAAAATCCTTTGCTTTATGCAGAGAAAATCACAGTAAGAAATGAAATATGGTTTTGGCAATATTTTAAGCCAGCCATTAAGCAAGTTGTTTGAAGTAGACATGAAACCTACGATGTTGTTCCTAGTAAGGATGAATTTTAAGGACTTGTCATTGATAATACATCAAATAAATTACAGGATGGTGACAAATGTATGCAGGATTGTTTGCTAATGTACTGAGATGTGATTGAAAATATGATTTGTCCTGATCACAATTTTAAAAATGTTTAATTACTCGATATATATCATAGTTTTGCATAAATTTCACTATAAACTCTCTTTTAAAACCTTGGTCATGCTTGAAGCTACTTTTTCAAACCTTAATCGTAAAAACTACCACAACAAAACGAGCCAAACACACAAGAAGTTCAACCGGGAATACAAGGATGATGATAGACAATTACTCCTATATAAGTTTCTCCTCATTAACAACGTTTCTGTTTTTCATAATCATTCTTGATGATAGAACAGTCCAGTGGACCGCTGAAACACACTGTTGGCTTTCATGTTTCTGGTTTCGAGTATAACTGAGCTTCACAAAACTAACAAATGGAGTTCAAAAGCCACATTATCGTGATCTTTAGGGCATAGCTATTCATTAACTCGGCATTTATATATAGCTTTTTACTTTTTGTTACACCTACAATATATACATTGTACACACCTTTAGCAACTTTCAGTATATATCGCCAGAAGCCAGAACTTTATGTAAGATCACGTATCATCAGCTAAGAAATGGCCAATTAGCAACTCTCCTGGACAAACCATTCATTCATCCTTCTTTCTTTACCACATAGTTCGAAGCTCAAGAACCTAACAACAATACATGAAAAATCACATCTTAGCAATGAAAATTAAAGGCCACCTTTCCAATGACAGTAAAATTTTGTCAAAATAAATAACTCCTTCATACTCAGGAAAAGGTTAAGATAGGGTGAGGCCAGGAAATGCTTTGGCAAGAGATTCAAAACTAAGTTCAACTAACAAAACAATACTTTTAATCTATATGGCCCATAAGAACAAAATGAGGATATCCATCCCAATTCCATAGTTACAGAGAAACAATTTTCTTCTCAAGTAAATATAATAAAAATGCCATCTTTTACATTTAGAGAATCAAATTATTAATCACAATGATGACACGTTGCAGAGAAAATTTTCAAAATTTTGATTCTCATAACCACCAAATGCTAATGGTACAAAATGATTCACATTTGATAGAGGTACTCATACCTTGAAGTCAATAACTCCCCTTTCCCCTTCTTTTCATGTCTTGTCTGGATCCAAGCACTGCCCTCCAAATAGATGTGTTCCTGAGTGCTTGCATCTCTTCAGCCTCTAGGAAACATTAGGAAGCTTTTGCTGGATCATCCATATCAACCACATCTTCATGCCTAATCAAAACATGAGACGGATAAGAAAGGGATTGCCTATGACCATTTGGTTAAACGTTCTAATAACCTGCACTCTTCCTCCCTGGAAATGTGTGGATCAAGCTCATGAAGGCTGCTTATGAACTTGATTGCATCATCCCGGCGATTAAGTTTACAGTATCCATCAATGACTGAGTTGTATGTATTCTGGTTCGGTTTACATCCATGCTTGATCATGTAGCAAACAACATCAATAGCCTCCTCAAACATTGAATCAGCTGCATAACTTGCAACAAAAGTATTATATGTGATTACATCTGGAATAAGCCCAGATTCTCTCATTTCTGAGAATATATGTGAAGCCTCTTTCATCCGCCCATTTCGGCAATACGCAAAAATTACGGTGTTGTATGAAATTATATCTGGTTTTATTCCCTTTGCAAGGATTTCTTTTAAAACTTCTTCTGACCTCTCAAAGTTCTCTGATTGGCTGTGCATATACATCAAACTATTGTAAGTTGCCAAGCTAGGAGTGAACCCACTCTCTTTCATGAAGTTCAAGATCTCATTTGTTTTGGTAACCATCTGCCTCCTGCCGTAAATAGCAATCATGGCATTCAGAGTACTCAAGTCAGGTGAAAAGCCTTTTCTCTTCAACTCCAGGAATGCACGCTCAGCTTCTAATAGGAGGTCACATTTACTATTAACTAAAACAAGGGTCTTCAAGAGCACAGCATGAGGTTCAATTACACCAGAGCATATCTCCTCCGCAAGAGCAAGCATCCGTCCAATCTCCTTGCCATTGGCATAAGCATGAAGCAAAGAACAGTGTGTCAGTTCATTGGGCTTGCACATACCATCTTGCATTTCAGCAAGTATTTTCTCTGACTGTTCCCATAGCCCTCCTCGAGCTAATGCTGCCAAAACAGCATTATAGGTGGAAAGATCAGGTGTGATCCCAGTATCCAGCATTCTCTTGTACATAGCCATGGCTTGGTCAAATGAACCACACCGACTGTACGCACTGATTAGGGTGTTGTAGGTATCCCTCTCCGGTACAAAGCCAACCCTCTTCATCTCCTTGAAAACTCCAGACACTTCTGAGTCCATCCCATTTTGCCCAAACACTGCTAGAAGGGTATTCCAAGTAACAATATCAGGTACACAGCAGCAAATTTTGATCTCCTCAAAAACCTTCATCATTTCTGCAAACTTTCCCCTGTTACCATGCATCTTAATCAAGGCATTGAAAGTACAAATATTAGGTTTGCAACCTGCAGTTCTCATTTCCTCAAAAACCCTCATTGCAGACTCATCCTTACCAGTCCTCACAAATCCTGACAACATTGCAGTGTAAGTAAAAACATCCAGTTTAATCCCTCTTTCAACCATCTGGTTTTTAAGCTCCATTGCTTCTTCCAACAGACCATCCCTTGCATAAGCAGATATCAACGAATTATATGTCACAATGCTTGGTGAACATCCATTGACCTCCATTTCTCTTAATACCTCGATCGCCTCCTTAATCCGCCTAGACTTCCCATAAACATCCAATAAAGTATTATAAGTGACCTTATCAGGCACAAACCCCATCGATTTCATATCCTCAAAAACCGCAGCAGCTTCTTCATACAAAGATCCTCGTCTACAACAGGTTATCAGCGTATTATATGTATACTCATCCGGCAAAATCCCAGCATTCTTCATTCCCTCAAACAGACCTGTAATCTTGTTCCAAGGCATACCCATTTTTCCATACACATTCAGAATCACATTATAAGTAATCAAAGTTGGTTTGCACCCTTCTTCCTCCATCTTCTTAAAAACCATCACAGCTTCCCTATACCTCCCATTACTAACACAAGCAGTTATTAAAGATGTATACGCATAAACATCAGGTTCAAACCCATCTTTATGCAAATTATTCAACAAAGATGCTGCCACCGAAACTTTTCCTTCTTTACCAAGCATATTAATAATCACAGCCACAGCTGAATTACTCAAGACAGATTCATAACCATTCCTATTCTTAAACCACTCAAACACACTCATAGCCAGGTCACTTTTTTTATAAAACCCTAAACCCTTAATAATACCCAAAACATCATTACTTAACCTCTCCTTACCACCACTACATACACTCAACTCTTCTTTATAGTAATCAAATAAAAGACTCAAGATTTTATCTAATTCACTGGTTTCGAAAGAAGGGTCATTTAAAGAATCTAGAACTCGCTGACCTTGAAGGGAGAGACGACGGTGGGTCCAGGGTTTGCCACGGTTAGGGTCACGGGCCTTGCCAATTCGGGTTCGGTTTCTTGGGATAGGAAATAGATCAGGTTGGGTTTGCGGGTTGATGGGTTTGGAAAGATTGGGGCTTTGCTTGAAAAGGAAGTCCTGCATAGGTGGGGTGCCATGTTGTGGTGGTGGTGAAGTGGGTGTTGTTAGTTTTAGCTGTTGTTGATGGAGGTGAGATTGGAGAGGCAGTAAGAGTTTTGTTGGAGGTGGGTTTGTGAGGAGAAGAGGGAGAGCTAGTTTCTCTGTCATTTTTTAGAGTGAGAGGTTTTAGGAGGGCTTTGGGCGGGTTTAAGGATTATAAGTTGGTTTCTTTAGTTGAGTTTGTGTGGTGTTTTGACTTAAGAAAGGAGAGATTTTTCTGTGTGGTGTTTCAAGTTGAGATTCTTAGAGAGGGGATGTTTGAGAGGGGAGGAGGGTTTCAATCCTACGTGGTGAGTGAGTAGTGGAGATTGCCATGGTAGCAGACAAGAATCTCTGGCGAACAGATAGAGCTTGCCATGTCAGCAAAAGGTGACTCTCTGCTTCGGAGGAGAGAAGAAATTGACAAACTAGAACTAAACATTATGATTGAAATTTTTCTAAGGAGTTGAAAGAGGAATTGTTGCGGATTAAAAAAATATGAGTTTGTTTAAGATTGATTTGATGAATTTTTTCATGTAAAATAAATAAAAAATAAATTTATATAAATAAAACTATATTATTTTAATTTAAACAAAATTAATATTTAAAATACAATTATATATAGAATCCATATAAAAAACAAAAATTATTTGAGTAACTAAATTAAAGCTACCATAACATCAAACTCTCTACGGGAATTTCGAGTTAAAAAGTCTCTCTCCAATCTTGCGGAGTTCAAAAGCTAATGCCGTACATGTGGTGATATGGAATTAGCTGATCTAATTTGTGTTTCCCGTTGCAGGAATGACTGTGTAAAGATTCCATAGAAAATTAGGAGACCCAGAAGCGAGGATTAGATTAGAACTGTGTTCCAATCTTTCTTGTTTCTGCAACCAAATATTCTTCAATAAAGTTCCCTTTTCTGCAATTACTAGTTTTTGCCCTCCCGCACTCCCATTCTTGGGGAGTTCTGTGCAAGAACTCGTTATGAGTCCAACTCCAGAGACGCTCAATTGCCAACAATCATTTCAACAACTCTATTTCGTAATTAAGGTAGGTAAGTGCAGGCAAGGGGCGGCTTAATACGACTGCTGCCATGATCATTTGAGATAAGTTTTTCAGTTAGATCAAAACTATCTAAAATCATACCAAGAGCCTGTTTTATGCAGCATGTACCCAATATGAAAATATTGCCAGAACCACAACTACATACAAGATTCAATCAAAATTTGAGATTCATCAACAGAAGCATAAACTGGCAGAAAGTTATAATATCATCTTGAAAATCGTACTATGTAAGGGATCCATAAGCAAAATTCTTAACAAAGCTAGTTCTGCATGTAAGTACTGCTAATTAAGACTAAAAACACAAGCCGCCGAAAGCACCAGGCATAATTTTGACTATTATCGTCAACAAAAAAGATAGCCCTGCCACGGGAAAGATGACCACGAAGACTAGATCCATAATCTTGAACTTCATTTGAGGAAATGAGGACTAATCAACCCAGCAATCTCAAGAAATCCAACCTGGTCTCTACCAGCAAATATCTTCTTCAACTTCTCGTCACAAATTATGTTCTTCTTGTTACTAGGGTCCTAAAAAAACGCAGCAAGTCCAGTCAGCTCCAAATTAATGAGATAACCATATATGCGTACACCATGGATGTTCCATGCAATGGCTCAGAAACAGCTAGAAAAACAAACACCAGATTCATGCAAAAATGACGAACTAGAGGAGCAATAATACTGCAGTTCAAGAAAAGAGTTAGCACCAAATTAGTAAATACACCACACAACAAATAAAGGGAAGTGACCGCACCAGCAGATGGACTAACAAATGTTCTAAAGGGTGAAGTAAAACGGTAATTAAGTGAACATTGTATCCATTACTCAAACACCAATCATGCTTTTTGTTTCAACCAAATTATTCAGCTGGAAGCTAACCCTAATAGTGAAGGACGATAGCTGCTTGGAAATGACAAGCCAACAGCCAGTCTTCGTGTTGAACCTCGCAATTTTGTAAGCGCTGCCTCGCATTTTCAGGTTAGTAAAATCCAGTACCTCTAATTAAGCCACATTCATATAAACATACTGCATGTGGTCGTATCAACAAAGCAGTGCATACCACATTCATGTATTACAAATTTGAAATTATTCTGAATTGTTTCTCAAACTTGAACTACCTACAAAATCATGTCTCAGCCAAAATTCTATATAAAATCATGTCTCAACCAAAATTCTAGTGATGAAATCTATCCCTAACATGAGAGACACCTTGTTCATACATCAACGAATTCACAGCAATAATGATCAGGCCATGCAAGAATAAAAAACTACATCGAACAAACATATCCAAGTATAACACCATTCAATTACATGAGCAGCAAACAAACAATACCCAAGAACCTACAATTATCCAGCAGCATCATAACATTATCCAAACCCACAAAAGAAGCAACGCATAAAACATATTACATTTTCAGAACTAAAATACAATAACCGCATAACCCACACTTAAAAAACTCATAAAAGTAAAAAAAAAAAAAACAATAATAATAATAATAATAATAATAATAACAGCACCAGCAGCAGAACTGGAACATTTCGCTGACACCAGCACAACCTTATCCACAAACATGACATGTCTCCAGCTAATCAATTAAATAATCAACAGCATAAAAACCCATGAATAAAAAACAACCACATTTTACCGTTCCAAAACAACCTTATCCAAACGTTTAACTAAAAACTAAGCACAGGAAATGACAGGAACCCAAGATTTTAGAACAAAATGTAGACTTCTAATAAAAATTATACCTGAAGATTGTGCTCCTTGATATGGGCCCATATAAGCTTGAGAGCCTGAGTACGAGAGACCTCAGGAGCACCAATAAAGTCCGCCATTTCAGGTGAGACTCGCCTCGGCTTCATTATGCCGCGTGGAGCACGGTTTCCGGTCGATGCCGTGGCGCAGGTAACTACAGTACTACGCACCATGCGCGGGTTCGCGGGAGGCGCAGCCAGAAACCTGAGAGGAGGAGTGGATGTAGGAGAAGGAAACTTGAGAAGCGGCACCGTTTCGGTGGATAGGAAAGTAGAGAAAATCCCTGAAGAAATTGCCATTTGAAAAAAGAAAAAAACTCGAGAATTTTGTGTTTCTGAGAGAGGGGGAGGGTTTTGAATTAGCTTGATTTTTTTTTTTTTCCTTTTAAATTTTGGTGTTTTGAGAGAATGCGAAGAGAGATAAGGGTTTTTTGGGTTTTGTGCGAGTGAGAAACACAGAATTTGTCTGATCCCGCCTTAATCCTGGCGTACTATTCTTTAACTTTTTCACGATTTTTTAAATACTTGAATGCCCCTGCCTGGGTCAAGCACTATAAAAAAAACAGATCGTTCGATTTTTGTTGGGTCAAGAGTGTCCTGGTGTTTGAGGACAGACATCCACCAGAAATTTGGGCAGTTTGAGGATGGGGATGGAGGAGTTGGGTTGGGCTAAAGGAGAAATAGAAAAGGCCAATATATACAATGGTAGACCTGGGAATAAGTAGTGGATCTGGGTTTCAGAATTAGGTTTTAGCTTTCATTTCATTCTCTGACATGGGCTTTAGGTGACGGAGGTGTGGTTGAGGGTTTTGGCAAAGGATAGATGTGCCACCGGCAAAGTCCATGATGCAAATGTTCTAACATCTGACATTTCACGACAAGAGACAGAGACAACAACGATGATAGAGTCTCGCGGTCAAATTAACTACTTACATATTTACATGCACAGAGATACCGTGTAAAATTATCTAATATTAACTAGGATATTGATAAACTGATTAGGTTTTAGATTTATTATATAAAAATTATTAGTTTAAGTTTCATAAACTTTATAGTTTAGAGATTTATATAATTATTAATTTTAGAATTCATGGAATTAGTTAAGATTCGTGCAAACTAATCCGAATACTCATGTTAATAAAAAACAATTACCCAATATTCTATTATATTTCTTTCTTTTCCATATAATGATACTAGTGAAATTTCATTACGTAATAATTATTCGTTAACCCTACTTAGACATGAAGGGGAAAAAGCATATAAAATAAAAGTATTGAATTATTGTTTGGACAGCATTGTCTGATAAAAAGAGTAGAATCTCTTTTTCCCGTAATAATTGTCTTGAGAAGTCAATTTGTGTGGCTTTTTTTTATTTTGTCCGAGAATATAATTTATCTTTCCCCAGGGACAAGCTCTGCTAGCTATCTTGAACTGTTAATGCCTCATTCTCTTTGACAGAACATCCATCCAAGACCCTCTGCATGCCTGCTAACCAGCTCTCAAGAATTGATAAAATTAAGCCAATTGACGAGAAAGGCTCGTTGATGCCGTCGTCTGGGATGTATCACGTCGCATTTTAGCCAAATTGATCAAAAATAAAACACATGGCACCAATTAACTTTCTAGCACAAATACAACAGCTAAAAAAAAGGGTATTTCTCTCTAATAAATGTATGGTTTTCTTTTCTTTTCTTTTCTTCTCATAAAAGGGAAAGGCCCTGTCCACGACGAAAGTGGAATATACTGTTACAACTTTAATATAGTGATGAAGCCAAACCAAAATGCAGTCCCTCCATGCATGATTAGTGTTGTTATGGTCCGACTATTTGCCCTAGCTAGTAAAACCTTTCCCGGCTTGCAGTTGAAACCACGTTATCATAAAGTCAGCCTAGGATTAATTAAGAGGTAGGAAGGAGGTCAATTTAACCTCAAGGAAAAGAAACTAAAGGGCCAACAAGAGGAGGATAGCAAGTTACAATCATTCACATTGCAGGAAATGATCGTTAAACTAACTTGGCCCCCCCACAGTCCACGTTCCCTTTTACTTTACTCTCGTTTACATGGACTTTGGACCTACCTTTTGTATGATTTGTCCTCATGAACCGTACCTCTTATATATAGTAATGTTTCAATTCGATCGGACCAGGAAAATCAAGATTCCAGAGAGTAATCTTGTTCGATAATTATCGTGTAAAATGCGAGAGGAAACGTGTATGTTAACAACTGAAAGGTACTCTAAAAAAAATGGGGGTGTTGTTGTGGATTGAATTATGGAGGGAGTTGAGAAGGCAAATCCTTGACAGGCGTTATAATGGCACTGTGATACATGTGGACAATGCTAAGATAAAGGATTGAAGAAGAAGCCATTAATTGTCACATTGTTTAACATAGATTGGAAGGGCTAGGTACTGGCTATATATCAATTTCAGTTTCTATGGAATGCCCAGTCAGTCGGTGCTTTTTTTGCGTTGAGAATAATCAACCACCTAAATTACTGCTTTCATCACTGCATAAGTGGAAGAATCCTCTCTCTCTCTCTTTTTGCGTGGGATTTCTTTTTTTCTCTTTATATTTCTTTTTGTTTTTTGTCTAAGTGATGTCTCTTGATTGATTTTCACGTATGGATCAATTATGTCAAGATTTAAAGATTCGTGAAAACTTTACTCCTCGCAATCTAAGTAATCTTACCTGATTTTGAACTTTTAAAAACTGGAAATTAAACAGTGTAATTATTAATCGTTTGACCAGTTCCTCAATGTCAAATATGCAAATACAATGAAATTCTCCGACCATCAATCTCCAAACAAAAAAGAAACATACAACGAAAAGGACTATAAGCCTATAATTAAACGCTTGTTGAGAAAGATAACTGCAAACCTACAGGGACCTCGGTGATGGAGATGGAGATGGTGATGGTGATAGGTCAATAAAAACAGAACCCTTGATTAAGCTATTAGTAATCATAATACTGCAGAGGAGTTTCTTGGGGTCTTATGAAAACGAACAT
>Ga0307517_10001753_pt1 | contig 35748 bp, 27 predicted proteins | sample 23_EM_MG_FD_194515 | JGI IMG/M metagenome (GOLD analysis project Ga0307517, IMG submission 194515) | Populus trichocarpa ectomycorrhiza microbial communities from riparian zone in the Pacific Northwest, United States - 23_EM | ecosystem: Host-associated > Plants > Roots > Unclassified | place...
CGGCCAGAAAAAGGAAACAGCAGACTGAGAGAGCACTCAAGCACATCCCCGTGAAGAAACAAATTTAGCTGAAGGGAATCGATTGATTTTAGAAGAATCCCCTCTTTCAAAAAGGCGACTGATACTGCAGCTGGTGGCCAAGTCTCCGTACATCTGGCCATTTGTCAAGTTCAAAATATGACCGGTGGTGGGGGCACTCCGGGGTACTTGACAGCTGCGTTACTCTCTCTCTCTCTCTCTCTATATATATATATATATATATATATATTTATCCTTGTTGTGATTATCATGCTATGTGCATAGATAAACAAGTAATCAAGGATTGACAGTGGAATACTGAAAATCTTAAGAGGGTTTCAGGAATATATTATCATCAATAGTTATTTTATATATGGGTGAATTATGAACGGGATACAAAATAGAAGGACAGGGATGTCACGTTTTGGGTACAAATCTCGACAAGTTTCAAAGAACCAATTTATACGGTGTGTACGTAAATGTTCGTATCCACTACGACCACCGTGTGTGGAGCCATTGTATACTGTCTTTTTTTACAATAAGATAGAATATACTGCTGGGAACCAAGATGGCTGAAAGAGAAACAAGAGCATGCTCCAAAAGCGGTACAAAAGCTGGCGTGGTGAGGCAAAAGAGAGAAGAAAGGGAACAAAGGCAAATGGAACTCCCGAATCAGAGGAGCTCCAAGAGCCACGGAACAAAACCGCAAGCTGGGCCAAGGAGAGCAAGAGCCAGGATGGCAGCAGCAGTCAAGGCAAAGGAGGAGGAAACCGCCTGAGACCGTTTGTACGCGAGAGAAGTAAAGCCGAGGATCTAATGGCAAATTCAAGTCCTGAACGGGGTAGTTCCTCACCATCCATCCATCCATCCAACCCTAGAAAAAGGCTTTAGCCCCTCTCAGCTGTCAACAACATCAACAACCCAGTACTGCTCCTTTTATTTATTTTCTTGGGAGCAGTGGATGGAAATAAAACACGTAAATCCCTCTCGAGAAGGACACCGGCAGATATTCTGCTGGTGATTGGCGAAGGAGATACATTAAAGATTTCTTTCACACTCGGTCAACATCATGTTATTATTAAAGAGAAGAAACAAGGAAGGAAGAGAAGACCCCCTATATCTCTTTCTAGGAGTAAATTAAATCATGCATCGCTTCATCTGAATTATGAATTACGTCACTTTATTCCAATCGAGAGAGCTTGCATATATAAACGATAAAACACCATCATCACTCCTTGATTCCATACATTTACACTGATCATACACATACATTACAAATAACAAAAAAAAAAAATAAACTATAAATATTACCCTGATGCTTTACCAGAACAGGGAAGGAATATTCTCGTTGAAACTGGTCTGTGTTCATAGCTCAGGCTCTGTTTTCCGTGCTGAGCTGAAGTGTGCCTCTGGCTTAAATCTTAATGAATCCAGGGATCCATGTTATATTGATTTTTGGCAAAGACGACACCCTTTTGCTCCCTTCAATTCAAGTAAGAGAGCCCATGAGCTTTAGTACGCAAGCAGCATAGAACTTCTCGTTTAAAACCTGCAACCCCATTTTCTCTTAGTTCTTGCTTTTAACAACTTGGAAGGAAGGACACGGATCATGTTTTTAATTATTGATTTTAATCCCAGAAAAAAACCATTAGAACCAACATGAACCTGACACGTGTCCCTTCTTCTCTAATTAAACTTTTCTCGATCCATTTTAAAACACCGTTTGGGAACGCGTGCGTTCCATGAAATTTTTTAATTTAAATTTAATTTTTTTATTGTTTTGATATATTATATTAAAAATAATTTTTAAAAAATAAAAAATATTATTTTAATATATTTTTAAATAAAGTTTTTTAAAAAAGTAATTGTTCAAATAAAATAATTATCTAAACTTGATGTGGGTGCGTGTATGTTTATGTATAAACTATAAACATTTGTTTCTATCTTCCTTATGATTGGAATCTTAAATGACAACGCAAATATGAATGTGCTCTCATTTACCATTTGGATAAGCCTCGAAGAATAGTCAAATACAAGATGTGACTACACTTTGGTACTACATGAAAGTTCCACAATTCTACGTGACATTTTCTACCGCAATCTGAGTTAAAAAATAATATAAATTATATTTTAAAATTTTATTAAATAATTTAAGTTTTTAAATTAAATTAATTTTTTAATATAATATCAGAAACTTCATGACTAAACGGTCAGAAATTCAAATCTCACTTGAATAAAAATTAAGTATAAAAGCGTAGGTCTATTCAAGTTTCAAGCCCATAGAAATTTTACTAAAAAGGATGTATTAGAGAATAATATAAATCGTATCTTGAGACCTCACATAACAATTTAGATTTTTAGGTTGAATTGGTTCTTTAATAACATGTTATGTTTTTTTTAATATTAAATTTGATATGATTTGACAAGAATGCTTAACATATGCTTTGAATTAAAAAAAAATTAACCCCATGTTATATAGTTAAAAATCTAGATCAATTATATCAAAACTATATTAAACTTGTTGATTTTGTTTTTTTATAATGTTTTTTTTAATTTGAATTAATTAATTCACCTAAATCCGCAGTTGGGGTTTAATAACCTTGGTTTTCTTTGCTTTTTTCCTCCTCCTTATCTCTCAAAACTCCAATTTTACTTCTGTGATTTTTAATATTTTTTATTTTTTTATGGCACCATGAACACGTTGCAGTAATATACGAGGTCAAAACCATTTATTGTGACCACACTTGAGTTTAGCCTATTTTCAACAAATGTCATCTCTCTCTCTCTCTCGCCATCATTCTCCCTTTTCAGTCTGGTTCCATCACTGACAGAAAGCTAAGCTCTCTGGGGAGACCTTGACTTAACTTCCTATAATATTACTTCATCACCAGTTAAGTCCCACAACATGATATTCTATCAATTTAGTCCCTAATGTATCAAGCATTTCTCAATTGGGTCCTTCTTTTAATTTCTGCTAAAAGATATTTGACAGGAGGATCCAGTTGAGAAATGCTTGCAAACATGTCCCGGGCTTAATTGAGAATTGATAGCCTATAGGAATTCAATTAGGTTTCCCACAGTGTAATAAAACAAAGCCAATTTTCCACAATGTAATAAAATAAATATTTACATAAATTAGAAATTAATTCAATTACATTTAGTCAACGTGATGATTCATCAATGACCTCGATAGTTATGGTCCAAACTTATACAAGAATCAACTTAATTTTTAAATTTTTTTATTTTTTATTTTTTATTTGGTTAAATTAGATTTGTTCTAAAAGCACCAGCCAGCTGACCGGTATATTAGTGGCATGCGCTAACTATTTTTTTATTTATTAATATTTTTTATTTATTAAAAGAATAAAGTTCTCCTTGATTTTCCCGAGTATAACAATTGAATTGGTGGATCGAAGAAATATAAGCTTTCACACTCTCAATTGAAGTTCAGCACCCAGAAAAATAAAAAAGAGGATTGAGTTAGGTCTAGACGTGGGTGGGATCTTCTGCAGCTGCCATCAGGCCATAATGTTAGGCCTGAATTTCATTTCGGCTCATAATTGGAGCCGGGTGTATTTTCTTATTTGGGCTTGAACCCGACCATAAATAGGGTGATCACGTCGTTAATTTCTTGTAACATTTTTATAATCACTTGATTTTTGTGAACATGATCATTAATTAATCATTCCTGTGATTTTTTTTTCATTTAAAAAAATTGATAGTAAAATATATTAATGCTATATCATGGGAGTAGATCAAAGCTAGTTCCATGAGATTTTACGGTATTTGAAAATGTAATAATGTTTGTTTTTGAAAGATTTTTTTTATTTAAAAATGTATTAAAATAATATTTTTTTTATATTTTTTAAAAATTATTTTTATAAATAATTTATTTTTTTAAAAAAATCATGAAACACGAGCTGTACCCTCACCAGAAGCCCTTTGATTTCAAGCAAATGGCTCAAGCAATCAGGAACATCTTAAGCAAGCACAAGCTGAGGAAACAAGAACATCATCAGAATCACATTTCCTGATATGCTAATTCCAATTTACAAGTTCTTGTGTCTCATTGCCCGAAATACTAATGTCTTTAATTATGATTTGGTGAGAATTTAACGTGAAATCCGTCTCGAAAACCTAACATAGGACCTCGAACAACTCGTCCTCCCTTGATTCTGGTCCACCTATGATTAAGAAATTCAAATCCAGAAAAGCCATTAACAATCCTGCTACAAAAACCTGTGCAGAAGCATGCAACGTGGTCCTGTCTTATAACAAACAAAAGCAAATGCCATTGAAAGGGAAGGAAAGAAACAGGAACATACTCATATTTGGTGAGCAGGACATGGAGAAAGGTGGCCATGAGCAATTTACTGAATTCTGCCCCTGCACACTGCCTAGTTCCCCCACTAAAAGGCATGAAATTCTTGGATACAAGATACGGGTCCATGTCCTATGTCCCATTTGCAGATTAAAAGAAAGGGTCATTTGTTAAGAATTCATCGATTCCCTTTCTCTTTGTGATGATCAAAGATTATTCATTACCTTCCAACGTGCTGGATTGAATGCGAGTGGATCCTTGTAGACGTCAGGGTTCAAATGAGAAGCAGAAGTGACAGCCATTATGATCCAACCGGCAGGAATTGTAAATCCTGAAAAACTCTCATTTGGAGTAACGCTCTGCAAATATCTAAACAACAGTCATAAAAAAAAAAATCATACCTTTAAATTCAATGTCTTTCAATGCTCTTCTTAATAATCCAGGCGCACCATTCCCCAACCTTAGCGATTCGTTGATAACCTGCAATTTTCACAAACTAGCAGATGTAAGATGAATGAACATAGAATAGTTGTAAGGAGATCATACCATTGTATAGAACCAGGCCCGGCCCAAGATTGGGTCATGGGTTGGGTGGGTCAACACGGGTCAATCCAAAATAATTTTGTTTTGATTTTTTTTAAACATCAAACCAGATCTAATTGGGTTTTGATGGGTCAATCGGGTCGAGAATTGGCTCTCTATGTTGACTGGATCAACTCCCACCCGATTCAATATGAAACCCAACCTGAGCCAGGTCCCCCTATCAGCCGGTCACTGGATTGACTCGCCGGGCCGAGGATGGTTTAATAACACTGTATCAGAGTATTTACTTGAAGCGTAAAAGTCATTGATTTGTACTCATCCCATGTGAGCACGGGATCTGAATTTCGTCTATTTTTCAGGATTCCCTCATGCTCAGCCTGCAAAACATATTGCTGATGTTATAACCATGTAAATATTAAGGTCTAATCTGAAGACTGCTAATTTACAAATGTAATACTCACTATCAGTTCCTGTAACACTGAAGGGTGGTCTGCTAGCAACTTAAGAGTTAACGTCAGTATTTTCGAGACTGACTCGAAGCCGGCAAATAACAATCCAAAGATCACTGTAATAATGAAATCATCTGATAAGAACTTCTCTTTATCCTCCTTGTTCAAGTCAGCAATGACCTGATCAAGCAAATCTCCTCGATACATATCTGGCGAATTGCGTCTCTCCTCTAGTTTATCTTTCAAAAACTTGGTTGCCTTCTCTCGGTCCTGAATAAACACCAAGGCTTAGATTGGTTACCATGTGTATTACCATGAAAAGAACAAGTTTTTCTATCTCTCCATTCTTTCAGAGTACCTTTAAACATTTATGGTATGTAGTGCCAGGAATATTCAAGGGGATGGACATAAGAAACTCTGATATTTTGGTGAATTTTTCGCTTATCTTATCTTCAGATGTGTTTTCAGAATCATCATAACCAAACATGTGCTTCGCAATATAATTGAAAACCATCTGCAAGAAGGGTATATATCAAGAACAGAACAACACTAATGGATAATACAAAAAGCACGCATTAAGTGGTCTTAGGACTTACAACTGCAGAGCCATATTTCACTTCAATAGATTCTTGAGTTGACCACATTTGCAGGGTTTTCTTAATCATGTCTTCTATTTCAGGAAGCAAGCCTTTCTTAAGTGTTTCGACGCCAAAGTGAGTTAAGGATAAACTTCTGATATACTTATGAATGACTCCAACTGCACTTGTCCTAGATTCACCCTCTTGATTGAAAAGCTTGGAAAATGTGTCTAAATACCACATCTCTACCAATTTTCCTTCTTGTTGGAGGATGAGATGGTTGAGTTCAGGATCGGTCGATACCACAACAGGTCGGCCCAAGATGTTAGTTCGAAAAATGGGTCCAAATCTGAAATTGGAAATACCAGGTAGGAAGAGATTGAATAAGCAAATCCCACAAGCTAATCTTCAGAATGCCATAAATATCAAAGACAAGTACGAAGGAATCACAGCAACATATTACCTTTGAATCCTCTTCTTGATGAACGGATGAAGGTCTAGAGAATAACTTGGAATGATCAGATGAAGGGTCTCTCCAATGAGAGGCAAGCCCATGGAACCAGGTGGGAGAACACCATTGCAGCTAGGATTCTTCCATTTTCTAACCAAATGAGTACAGTATATGACTAACAATGCTACAACACACAACCCAATTGTCCACATTTTTGACTTTGATATTGAAGCAAAGGTGAAAGAACTGACAAGTTATTTTCATAGCAAATATACTGATCAATCTGCAGCTCTTAAAGAGGCAAAGTGCCGAATCGATCAAACTAAAAACAAGTGCATCAGACAGACTCGCAGATAATTTAAAAAAAAGCAGGACATTGAGTTTCATGGTTAGACTTCTTGGATAGAATGTTTACTTTGTGATTGATGTTAACCTTTTTCGTCCTGGAACTAAAAGTACAATTAAGAATCTTGATTAAGTGTTGGCAGTTTCAGCATTTAGAATCTTCTTGCCGTCTAAAATGAGTGGCGGAGCTGCTGTTAGTCTCCTTCTTACGATTTCAATTTCTTCTGAATGCTGAACCTGTTGTATGAGCTGGAAAAACTTGCAAGCAGAAAAAAAGGAGTCTGCAATTTCTTTTTAGAAAGGGTACAGCTTAGCTTACCAGAAAATTCCACGTAAGATATATCATCTCTAAAGTTAAGCTCTATTTTCATATTATTGAATTTGATAGTTGATAATTTGTTAACACAGTTTGAGTTCTAAAGAGTTTAGTTCCCCCTCCACCCCAATGTATTATTGGATCTCGCAATTGTTTTCCAGAATTTTATCTCTAGATTCCTATAGTCCCAACACAGATATAAATAAAATAAACCAGGCAAGTTTAACTCTACTTATTAATTTATTTTCTGTTACTATTAATTGACTAGAGCCTGCATTCCTATATATAGGTAGAAGTATGCACAGTTATCCATTGAACAACAATCTTCCTTTTCTCTGTGTCCTTGTTCCGGATTAGCCTCCACCACCCCAAATACTTAAAGCTAACGTTAATTACATTACAAATGTGCGTTTGGGTGATATCAGTGTCATTTGTTGTGGGACTGCTACTCATATGCTGGACTCACTGGATATTGAAATGGAGACAACCAAAATGCAATGCAGTTCTCCCCCCAGGTTCCATTGGAGAGACCCTTCAGTACTTATTCTGTCCCAGGTACTCTCTGGATGTTCACTCGTTCTCCAAAAAACGGATCCCAAAGGTAACATGTACGCAGTTTTTTCACGCAGGGTTAGTATTATTTTAGGCTAGTTTCACGAATCCAGATAAGAAGTTTATTTCTTTTCCTGTCAAACCTAGAGAGCACAACCAATAGCAATTCCGATTTCTGCATATGTTGCAAACCAAGCCGATATTATTATTATCAATCAGTGAAAGAAACTGGAGATTTAGATGCTGATAGGGCAATCAAGTTGCGTGAGGAACAAAAGAAGCAACGAGAAAAGGAAAGGGACTGAGTGGTTTTTCAGTCAGAAATGAAGAGATTAAGCTAAATTGTAATAGCAAATATGCCTTCAAATGAATACCTTTCACTACCCTTCTCAACAACCCAGATGCAGGATTTTCTATCCTGAGAATTTCTTTGACGACCTGTGATTTTCTAAGTGACGTTGAAATAGATTCTCCCTTGACTATCAAAACCAAGAGCACGAGGTGGATTGTCATGTCCTTGTTCATGAAGTTCTCTTCATCCATATCTTCAAGGACTTGACTGAGTAGATCTCGTCGATGATACTTCTGAGGTGAGGTGTGTCTCCTGTCTATCTCCTGCTTCACCATGTCTTTTATTTTATAATCAAAGAATTTGCAGCTTGGAAACAATAGAAAAGGAGATTCACAAATTATAATATACTTGCATTAATCTTGACCCTGAATCTATCTACCTTTGTTTTTATGAAATTCCATTACCTGTAAACATTTGTTGAATTTTGCACTGGGAATGTTCAAGGGGAAAGAACAAGAACAAGACAAGTAGTAATGTGCTTTGTCATATATTTATACAGAACAAGACAAGAACACTAGTAAGGTATGAACTTGAGATTTACTTGTGAAGTAGAATTTTTCACTTCCAGTACTGATGCCTGGCACGGCCATGCGCGTAGAGTTCTGTCATCTTCTACTTGAGGAAGAAACGTTTTCTTAAGGGGGCAAGGAGCCAACGTGATCCAAAACAATGCCACGGAAATATTTGTGAATATGAACCCGGGGGGCACTAATTCAAGAAGGTTGGAAAGGCTCGTAAGATATCAGATGTTTTGGCATGGCTGTGGTAGGAAGGAATCTATGGATAGAGTTAAAAGGCTTCAGAAGAGACACTCCTGCTTGCCCCCAGGATGGCCATTGAATAGTAGAGTTCATCCGTGTAGAACTGCCTAGATAATAACGGAATCATAGAGTTTGATGAACGTGCCTTCAAAACTATAATTACAAATTCACCAAGAACGTCACAAAATTGTTTCACTTGTTAACAAGTCAGTAATCAGTCGATTGTTTTGATTGATTTCTCAAATCAAAACATACTTCCGCCATTGAAGAACCATTCAATAATCAGTTCTCTATTTTTCTTATTAAATAAGTTTAGTAATATTTGATGAAGTCACTTGCTCTTTCTTATGAAGACATAATTTCTCCTTATCCCCTGCTTATTTTTTTTTAAAAAAACACGCCTGATATATTGACTTATATATATATAATTTTCATGTGTCTCATTTTAAATGCAAGACGTAAAGTTCAAAAACCCTATTAATCTGTTTGGGAACGTGGTTGTAGTTATTTTTTAAAATGTTTTTCGTGCCGAAATGCATTAAAATGATGTTTTTTTATTTTTTAAAAGTTATTTTTGATATCAACATATTAAAACGATTCAAAATACACAATTTTTTTTTTAATTTTTAAAGAACACGATTTAGATCGCGTTTCCAAATATTCTCTCGGTATCTTGAATGGCATTGGAGTTCCATGTGGTTTTAACATTTTGGATTTGGCATAAATTAATCTTCCCATCTAATAATCTATTTCTGTTGATAATTTATGCTTAAAACACCACGTTATATAAGCTCAACCTAATGATAGCCATATTGTTCAGACTAGGGCAGGTGTTTTTTCCGTTCAACTCACTTGCTTTTCATCTAAAAAATTGATATTTTTTAAGTAATTTTTTTTTATATGTTTCTGATATACTAATATCAGAAATAAAATAATTAAAAAAAAACACAATTTTTATACTTTGAAAAATACTTTCATAAAAATATCACTAGGATTATAACCCTATGTTGAGGCAGTTTAATAGCGTGCCTGCCTCTTGAAAACTACGACCGATTGCTTGTTCCAGAGCTCAGGATTCCAATAATGGATGGACAATATAGGTACCGAATCTAAATCCAACAAGGAAATTTGGTCATCCCGCTGTTTTCATATGATACAACAATTTTCATTATCCAATTTCTTTGTAGGAGGAACTACACCATGTTTTTTTTTTTGTTTTCAATTATCCGAGTTATATTTCAAGTCTATTATATCGAACTAGAACTAGATCATGTTTAATAGCTCCAACATAATTTAATTTTAAATCTAAACTAAAAAAATAAATGAGCAAGTCGATTTCAAAATTGACCCGGCAGGTCATATTTAATAAAAATACTAAATAGTTCTTACAGTCATGACATTTTTTACATTTTTTTTTATCTGACCCACAGGAACAGCTCTATGAACTAGTGTATTCTGAAAAATACCTGAAATGGATGATACAAATGTAGAACTTTTCATTCAACTGTACAATAAGGGGTAAGTTCTTAAGTACTACGTTCCTTGATCCCCTCACAACCAAAAAAGAAAAGAACTCAACTTATTTGGAAGGAGAAAAAGGAAAAAAGAAAGAAACAAGAAGAATAGTATTACCCTATGATCATCTCACGCGGAAGACTGGTATTAACTTGTATAGCAGCAAAAAGGGGGGGGAAAGAACGGTAGCATGATACTTGCACAGGAAGACATTGTTGTATGAAATAATGGCTGAAAATGGAGGCAGAATTCCCAGTATCAGTCCAGATTAGCAATGACAGCATCAACCACCTCTTGTGTGGTGCTGTCTCCACCAAGGTCTTTGGTTCGACACTTCCCCTCAGATATTACACGCTTCACTGCAGTCTCAAGCCTATCAGCAAATGAAGGAAACTGGAGGTGTCTCAACATCATGGCAGATGAGAGGAGCAAAGCCACTGGGTTTGCCTTCTTTTGTTCCACCATTTTTTCTTTTCCCACATTTCCAGCAGAAGCACCTTGCTCAAAAACAGCATAATCAGCTCCCACATTACCTGTAGTTGCCAAAAACAACATGACAAGGCAAGCTTATAGAGCTGATAATAACAGAAAAGGTCCAAAGGACTTGAAACTATCAAGCTCCTAACAGCTTCATGATTAGGATTCCTTAACCTATAACTTGTTAAAGAAGGTAGGGAAAAATCTTTTGCAGAATTAGAACTTGTAACCAAATCCATACCTCCTGGCATGACACCAGTGCCTCCAGCTATACCAGCTGCTGTATTTGCCACAAGATTGCCATAAAGATTAGGAGTAACCTGTGCAGAAAATAATACAGATTTTTAATAGAGAAAAGGTCAAGAGTGCTAATCGAGTCAGTAACAATCAAGCATACACAACACCATGTATCGGGAGACTGTAGCTACTGCAAGAAGCTCAATGAGGTGATATGTAAAGGAAAAACTACAAGTACAGTTCTCGATTATTTTACATTATAGTTTTAGTATACTTGTATTCCGTCAACAGACTACAGAGCATCAACCATCCATCACAATCTGAAACTCGATGCATATACATTCATTGATAAACACGGTGCCACGTTCAATAGCGAGAGGAATTTTCCCCTAGCTATATGAATACTAACCATATGAACTTATTGGTGTAACTAACACAATTTGCTCACAACAGTAAATGCTACTGAAAGACCTGCCACTGAACAACACTCATTCCAAAGCTAACAAAACCAAAGTTGCACACCAACAACATAAATACGCACGGAATCAACTACCAATGCATAACATCCATCACAGACTCTAATTCAAACAATAATCAACAAAGTTTCAATAAAAAACACTTACCATCACATCAAATTGCTCAGGTTTCGATACCAGCTGCATACAGCAATTATCCACAATAATCTCACTATACTTAATACTCGGATATTTTGTCGCAACCTCTCTACAAGACTCCAAAAACAACCCATCAGCAAGTTTCATAATATTTGCCTTATGCACCGCTGTCACCTGCTTCCTATTATTCAAATAAGCATATTCAAATGCATATTTCGCAATTCTCTCCGAACAAAACTTCGTTATCACCTGAAAACACAATGTCATCATCAACACACCATAATTAAAAAAAAAAAAACAATTGCATCACTCACACAGCACAATGTTATTGATCAAACATGAAACAAAAACTAATCATCAAATTAATTTTTATTACATTTCTCTCTTCCTAAAAACTCAAACTTGAATAAGCAAACTGTAGAGACTCTCAATTAAAGTATCCATTCTGTAGGTCTCATATATTCATCATTAACGATAGAATCAACAAATCATTAACATTAAGTAACAATAAACACACAAAGCAATTCTCTACATAAAAAAAAAGTCAATTACTTTAAGGCTTTCAACAACACCAGGAACCACCTCATGCTCAAGCCCAGAGTATTCCCCTTCAGTATTCTCTCTAATAACAACAATGTCAACATTTTCGTGCCGGGTGGGTAACCCTGGCAGATTAAAGCAATTCACCAGCGAAGCATACAAATCCAATTCCTTCCTTAGCGACACATTCAGCGAGCTGACGCCACCGCCGACCGGAGTCTTCAATCCACCTTTCAGACAAACTTTGTTTTTCTTAATCGACTCGATTACTTCTGCCGGAAAGCGATTCATGTCGCCGTGGACTTCGTACTTCTCGAAGTAAACCGGTGCGTGCATCGCGTTCATTACTTGTTCTACTGCGTCGGTGACTAAAGGCCCGATCCCGTCGCCGGGGATGAGGGTGACTGCGCGTGGTGCTCCGTCGCCGGGTCGCGGCATGTAGGTGACGGATCGGGAGGTTGGGGTGGGGGTTAGAGAGAAGGAGGTGGTGGGCTTGGTTAGGGTTTTGAGGAGGGAAAAAGATCGGCGAGCCATGGCGGGTCTGGGAATTTGGAAATTAGGGTTTTTGTTGGGTTTGATTTTTGAAATTAGGGTTTTGAGGCCATTCAAGGGGAGACAAAAGAGTAGGGAAAATGGTTAAAAAGGAGACTAGGATAGAAAGGAGGGAAATTCTGGAGGAGAGTAGTGAAAAGATCAGGGAAAATTCCAATTTCAGTCCCTGATTATATATTTATTCTCAATTTAATACTAAAACAAAAGATCTTATCAAGTGGGTCTAAAACGTTTGAGATAGTTTGCAGTTAAGTGCCTCTATCAGTATTCGTTAACGTTTTATGTCTGATGTGAATATTTTATGAGATATATTGGAAAATAATTGACAAAAAAAAATTAAATATTGATTAAAGGACTGAATTGAGAATTGTATGAAACATTTAGAACCTAATTGATGGATATTTATATGACTGTTAAAATAAAATGCAAAAACAAAGATTTTCTTACTAAGTTTTACATCAAGGTACTTATTTGAATTGGTCTTGATTCCATTCCTCCTGACATTCCAGTTTTTAAACTAATATGGGAAAAGAGGATGATCACCATCCCAATTCCCAAACATCTCAATACCAAAATGGACTCATCAAGGACAGTTGAGACCTAAAAATTGTGACAGTACAAGGTGGAGGAGCAATTCATCATGTTGTGCGATACATTATGGTAGATTAGGATTTCAATTTTGAATATATCCTGTGTAAGTTACGCCTCTCATACCATTACCTGTTGCCTTGTCTGTCCGTAGCAGGTTGGTCAATCAATCTGCATCAATGAATTTCATAATTGCCTGTAAATTTACCTACCTTACATCAGGTTTCTTAGTTTGGCAAACTCCCCCCTCAACAGTTCGTCTTGGAAGGTGATCGGATATTTGAGCATTTTAAAACTACAGGCAATGGTTAGGAGAGCTCATTGACCTGTATCAGTACTACACATTAATCGCATGGAGTGTGTCAATTCAGTAGCCCTCCAACTTTTGCAGGAAAATGGAAGACAATTAAATGTACAGTTAAGAAACCCCCACTACTGGTCATCAGTAGCTATTTCGTTCAACGTTTTGCAGGAAAATGGCAACATCTGTTGCCCAATGCCTAATTCATCTAACACAAGATCAGATAAACGGAAGGTTGAATTCAAAGATAAGCATGGCAAAACTATTGGTCATGAATTATGACAGAGATATTTGATGATGAGGATTGATTTCTGGCTGGTTTATATCGCAAGCTGAAAGACATGCTAGAAGTCACAAATAAAATGACAGGATGCTCACAAATGCAATTATCAAGCACTCACTTCATTATCTAACAAATTTGGAAAAATATAAATTCATACATATTGGTATAGGGATTAAAACTAACAAATAATTCTCTATCGATCAAATTTCACAAAGAAGAAACAGCAGATATATTTCTAACCAGAGAAAGATTAACTGCATGAACATCAAAAAAACCTTTTTTTTGTAGTGGCAAATACCATCTCAATAGAATGAACATAAAAGGGACCCTTTCAGACTGTCGAAGAAAGGTGAAGTTCTATTTGAAACACCCTCCATAAAGCGTGAACCAAAGAAATAAGAAGAAAACCTAATTCTCAAGTATTAACCAGCTTCAAAATATATTCTGCTACCAATCCATTTATGTTTAATCAGCATTTGTAACTCCTCTTTTTCATGCCTAAACCATGAAACAACTGGCTTTAAAATGCATGTACAAAAATACCAGCACTAGTGGGTTGGAGCAGGGGGAGCAACACTACTACCCAATCCCATCTTCTGTCCCAACACTGTAAGCTGCTCAACAAACTCCATTCCTGTGAGAATCTCTGTTGTTCCATATATAACATGCTTGACAGGCTGCTGACGCTGTGCAAATTCTTGCAAGCTGCCATACTCCATATAATTACCACCACCAATCATAAACACTATAGCTTCTTTAAATGGCCCTTTCAGATGGCTGCTACTGGTACCAGAACCTGACTTGGGAGCACGTGGATCAAACACAAGGTAAGAATCAACTTCAGGATTTGGCTTCCCCTCCATCAAAGCTTCCACAGTCCTCGTTAATGCCAGCTGTCTATCACTAGATAATAAATTCTTCACGCCAGCTGTCACAGCACTAATTGACTGCCCATAAAGTTTTTCAGCCCAATCAACAATGTTACTTCGACTGGCAGAATTTGCTGATGCCAATGAAACATTCAAGGACTTCATTTTCTTCACGTACTGGAATGCACAATTATCAACCTCAGACTCCCTAAGAGCAGTTTCAATTGCTTCCACTTCTGATTGATTAATACTTTCAGAACATATAAGGTAAATGATTGCAAATCTAAGTTTATCAATCTTGGTTCCTTTCCCTCTAAGCACACCCAAAAGTTCATTCCGATCAATCCCTCCTCTGACCATCATGTCATTCTCTTTTTTCGCATAGGAATCAAGAGACCTCTCCTTGATCTCACCCAACAAAACAGTTGCAATGTTCGTGTGTTTATCAATCACCTGCTTCCGTTCTGTCAGTTCAGGCAGGGAGTTCACAGCATTCATCAAATGCTTTGTGTTCCCGATCAAATCCGTCCCGTCAAATTCAGCCCCATCAGTTTCTCCAGTCCTCCTATTCACCTCATCAACATCCTTCTTGTACTTGTTCAACTGAGTCTCAATTTCCACTGCAACTTCAGGAAACTCTAGAGACCCATTTGCCACCCAAAATGGATCAGAACTGTCCAACTCATATGACCTCATCCCACCCTTTTCCCCTTGCACACTCAACCTATTAAGCCTCAAGCCAAGAACATCATGAACAAGAGGACGATACCTAAAATCATGCTGTATTCCCACTGACAATTCAAAATTCCGATCAAATAGACACAAAACTGGCCTCTGAAAAGAGCTCGCAAAACCCCCACCTTCTGTAAACAAATTGTTCTTCGACAATAAATGATCCCTCAACTTCTGATCCAGCACTGATGCCACCATCTCTGCTGGGCCACCACGCGGACACCTAATAACTGGCACAACCGCAAGTGTTGCCAACACAGAAAATAACCCACTAGCAACCTTCTCAACAATCTCCTCAATCTCTCTATCACCAGCAGACGGATCATTCAACTGAACATAGCAAGACTTCTGTGCCAACGAAAACAAATTATTCTCCAAAGTCACAAACTCCAAATACTGATCATGCACCTTTGAAATCTTATCTATAGACTCTGAATTCAATGTCCCAGATGCAAGATCCTCAAGAAGTGGACGAGGAATGGACGACGAAAAATTCAGGTGGAAGCTATCATAAAGCGATTGTGACGCATCAGCAACAATCCTCTGAACATTAACTTGACTTGGTTGAACAAAGTACACAGCAGGGACATCATGGACAGGCTTTCGATCCTTATCAATAAGGAAATAAAGAGTAACCCCATGTTTTCTCAGATCCTTGACATGAATCAATGGAGATAGTATATTTTGACAAAACTTATCATAGATCAAGATCTTGTAAACCTCTTCATTAGTAGTACCAGTTGCATTCAAAGGTTGGTTCAGATTTAGCATCCGGATTATACATTCTGTACCCAAAAAAATAAACAAATCTCAAAACTTTTCTCAATAAACACATCAAATTTAACAAAAGGAAAGAGTTTTAACGGTTATTTGGGCTTAAATCTAAGTAATAACAAATGGGTTATTGCTTAATTCTAAAAGAGATCTAGACAGAGAAAGAAAAAGAGAGAAAAGGCACTGACCTGTTTGTTTTTGACGCAGATTGAGAGCCATAACAGTAGGGGAGAAAAGTTCTGAACTTTGTGAAATTTCGGAGAGTAGATTTGTTACTCTGTACTCTCTCTTCAATTTATCTCTTCATTGCTAGCTTCTCTCTGTCAAGCATGGAGAGAACAGGGGTTTGATTATATGTAGTTGGTTCCGCGAGTTCGGGTTCATTATAGTGATGTTTTGATTATCCAATAGAGTTGTACCACGTCATATGTTTGAGAACTCATTTTATTGACGTTGTTGACTCTTACTTGTCTTGACCAATGAGTGACTGCCACGTCAGTCAGATGGAGCCATAAATGTGTGGTTATCTTGCTGGTTTTTAGAAACAGGCAAACGAAGTGGGGTTTTGAGATGGGAGTAGAGGAGAATTTGGCTTATGGAAAAAAGTTTGTGTTTGAGAGACAAATATTGGGTATTAAGGCATGGTAAAAGCATTCCTAATGAAAAGGGTCTCATTGTTTCCTTTATTGTATTACTACATATCTTTTTAAGAATTTTGTGCTTGTTCATTAGCCAGTTTTATCAGGAAAATGGGATCAAGGAAGAATATCAATTGGCTGATGAAGGTGTTATTCAGGCACAATTGGCTGGAGAATTGTTCCTTAAGGTATGTGTTTCAGTGTAAAGATTGCATTTTTCAAAAAGCTTAAATTTTCCATGCTTCATCCTTTTAATCTGCCTTCAATTTTCCCTCGCATCGTATTTTCACAGGCTAGATGTTTATTAGGGTTTAGACTACTTTTCGGGTGTCGCTGATTATCATAATTCACAAAATAAAGGGCAATTCTGATTATAGTTTGAAAAAAAATGTGACACTTTTTTCAGACTAGTCTTTGAATTCCTGGACTTAGAGGGGTTTAGGATGTTATTATCTGTGACTAAGGTTTTTCATTTCATAAGCCGCAGAACTTGGAAGGTTCATAATTTTTTTTTTATTATTGAAATCTAGGTTTCTGATAATTTGAATATTCGAAACTGTTGAAGATGACAACCTTGGGGGGAGAAGGAAGGGTTGAGTTAATTATGTTAGTTTTTTTTTTTTTTTTTTTAACAAGAGTTAATGCCAGTTGATGGTTCCTGTTAAAGTGCAATAGTAAGGTTAGAGCCTTGCAGAGTATTCACATTAGCGGCAAAATTATGCACTTCAACTTTCTTTCTGTCCATGTTTGAGCACCATCCAAAACTTTTGCAAGCATTATTATGTCTATATACCATAAGATAAGACTGGTCGTTCTTTTGGACATGGATAGCTAACTAATTTAAGCAAAGAGTGTGCTCAAATCTATGGCCATCCTTCATGATTTCGTTAGAGAAAACACCAAAAAATGAGCCAGAAGAGTCTGAGTAGTCTATCCTCTGCAAAATCCATCCTTTTCTACAGCCCCACTTACAAATAATAAGTTGTGCTTCTTGGCAACCAGTTGGAGTGAAAGCACATAAGGACAAAAAAATTAGAAGTTTGGTGTGTCTTAGAATTGACTAGAGAGCATGTGAAGTGATGAGAACATTGTTGTTTCCTATAGGAGTTTTGTTGGGAATATTATTTGCAAGGAAGAATAGTGCAGGCATTAGCATTATGCATGTTAGGCAGAAATATCACTCAAGAATTATGCAAGAATGGAATGCATGAGAAATATGGATGGGATTCTGAATTTGATATGTGGCCTCGCTTTGTTGGAAGCATTTGTGGATGATATAGAGAACAAAAGCCAAAGATTTCTAGGATGCTGCTGCAGAGATAATTGACGCATGAGAGAGTTTGAGGAGAGAATCGGAGAAGCCAAAATAAAAGTTGCTGGATATAGTTACAGAGGATGGTTTGACAAAAGGTTTTGAATAAAAAAGGAAAAAGCAGAGTAAAAGACTCAACCATTTGGCAATGAGAGTGGAGCCTCTGTGAAGGGAGCTGGCACTTGGCAGCATACAAGGGCATATCATTTTATGTTTGGCATCAAACTTCTTATTTTATGCTTTTCTGAATTCATTTTGCCAGTGATATTAAGGTTGGCAGTACAAATAAGGAGACAGCTACAATTTGTAAGGGCTTGAAAGAATTCTTATCCCATAGTAATTGGCGTTCTTAATCTACTGTTGTTGATTTTCCCCTCCCTTGGCAAATTTAAGAATCTGGCTAACTGTATAGTCTGTGCAGGAATTGAAAGAGAGCAACATACCACTTTAAAGTGTTCGCATCTGCTACTCGCCATTTGCAAGAACAAGTCACACTGCCAAAATTGGTGCATCTGTTTTGAATCTCCCATTTTAAGGCTCTCAATGTAAAGTGAGTTATCTAAATCATACAACATTCATTTTTTTAGGGCATCTGCTGCACCTGTAGTGCTTGAAAAGTTGCCTTCTCCTTAATGTAAAGTGAGTTATCTAAAAACTGTGGTTGCAAGTATGAGTTAAGGTCAATGAGTTTTTTCTCCCCTTTCTTCCTCGTGCTCATTATAAAGCACTACTGGGCAAATGATGGAAGATCTTCGAGAACGCTATTTCGGTCCCTTGTTTGAACTCTTTTCGCATGATAAGGTAACACATTCGTTGAGTTTATTTTAGAATTTTCTTGCCATAATTATGATCGATGAAGGGTCTTATGCATATGTATATGCCAAAGGTGAGGAATCGAGTTGTTATAGAAAATTTCATTGCAACGAGGCTTCAGTCTATAACACCCACCATCTCTCCCCGAGCAGGACAGCCCTTGCCATTAGCAATTGAAGCCTACTTTTATTTTATTTTTTTCCTTTTCAATTGACAGTATCCAGAGAATGGGCATTGGATGATAAAGATCCATTCATGCAACCGGAAGGTGGAGAAAGTGTTAATGATGTTGACTTGATGAGGCTCCAGATTCTAATATGCTAGAAAACTCAAGTTTTTTTTATGATGGATGGATGATCACGTATTCATATTAATATTCTCTTCTCATGGATTGTTTTTTTTAGCGTTCTTCTAATATTTAAAAAATTAAAATATAAATACTAAAACTTTAACTAAAATAAATAATTGAGTTTATAGCCCAATAAATATAATATCCAACAATAACTAAATTAAACTCAATAAAAAAATTTAAATGGAATTTAATATCATAAAAGTTAATCTATCCTTCATCATTATATATCATACAAACATATAAATCATATCTCGGTATTGTATCCTTGAATTCCGAGCCTCAATTTCTTGAAAGTCTTAATTTTTTTTTTTATTAACATGGTTTTTTAGGTCAATTTATATGTATTTTAATTAATTTTACGGGCTCTAAAGTTAACGATAATATAAATCTTCAGTAATCATCATGTTATTAACTACAGGAAGAGGGCTTGAACTTAAAATAATAAGAGGAGTAAATTATTTGTTCTCAAGTTATTAAAAGTCTTAATTTTTTTTTTTAGTTTAACGTGGGTGTTCGGGCCAGCTTGCGCACACCTCGACTAATCCCGCGGGTCTTGAAGTTAACAACCATGTAAGTCTTCAGTGACCATCATATGAGCAATCGCAGGGCTCGAACCTGAGACCACAAAAAAAACAAACCTCTTGATCCAAAATTCTTACCGCTGAGCTACAATCTAGATAGTTTAAAAATCTTAATTTCTTGAAAGTTCTCATCATGGCTCTTCTTTAAAAAAAAAAATGTTTCCTCATCATTCAATGTGACGTTATCTTCAATGCTGACGATTCTTATGCATGGCATCAGAAGCGACGTGCAACGACGTGGTGGTGGTGGCGGCTAAGTCAGATTTAATTTAACATTGTTGGTGGACTGCCCTTGTGTAAGGGTGGTGTGGGTTTTATCCAAGTCAATACACGATTGTTTAAGGTTTTGTGTAATAACCTGGTGGTTGAGGTTTCGCTGACCGGCGTACTTGGGAGCTTCATTGGTGGCGGAGTTGCATGCATGCGCAATAAACAATATGGCTAATGGGTTAAAAACTATCCTCAACTTTAGGTCAATAAAAAAAAATAGTCCTAACCTGTTAAGAAAATCAGTTTCCATTTTCAATATTGGAGGAGAGCCAATATCAACCTGCATTTTCTACCTTAGGAATGTGCGTTTGCATTTTTTCTAGCAATCTTGTCCTGTGCTAAAAGATATTTCTCATCTTTCTATGGCCAAATAAGTGGAACAGATTGTCAAGTGGAAATATTGATATGCATTAACACACATTAATTTAACAAGCATCCATACAAGGCAATGCCTCAAACATCCAAGTAGCTCGATTGCTGTATAGGTTTTCACGTACAACAATGGCTTTCTTTAAGCGTTTATACGACATTTCAATTTCAAAAACCAAATATGAGATACATGTCTAGCAACCCCATGTGAAGGATCTTGCAGCTGATGAAAAGATTTTCCTCAGATGAAAATTGGAGCCCAAACCTTCAGTCTCTTTGTCGAACAGTAAAATGCTCTCATGCATGTCAGCCAACAGCCATCTCATCGAAGAAAAATAATAGCTCGTGTGATTGGGATGCCAGTACAAGACATCTTTCTAAGTTTGTTTGGTCCAGTTGTTCTTCGATCCTTGATCTGATACCCCTGAATTTGTTTCCATTGAAAGAGATGAAAAAAGAAAGGACTCTAATCTTTAGTGACCCATCTACGACCTCTGATGAGATAGCTTTGATCGCTGCTACTTTCTCCCCCACTTTCTCCACTGGTATGTCCTGATGTCCCACGGTGGTGTTTCTTCCCCCTTGCTACCCCAGTGTCACTGATGCTCCCATTTAAAAGAGGGTCATCAATTCCACGAATGACCCTCCGTGCGGGTGAAGCTGTTGCTATGCAACTATCATCCTTTGTTCTTCTCTTTTCCTTGTGTTTCTTCATATCTTGAGAAATTTTATGCAATTTCTCGTTGAACTTTATAATCCCCTTTTCAACAGGCTCCACTGCTTGGTTTACAGTGAACTTCACATCATTCACAATCTGCATGGGAAGCCAACAGCTGATTCAGCAGTGGATAAATGTGATGTAATGACTCATGTGCTTCACCAAACTTAATTAACACAGTATGCATTGCCACATTTGAGTTTTACACTTAGTAATTATCATATTTTCCCATAGTGACTGCACAGCAATAATTTAATTGCAATGGTCAATTTTTAGTATAAGCTAAATGGAAGAAACTTACAAATCCACCACCACCAACAACAACATCTTGGACACTTTCTTTTATAGTCATTCCACTCCTAACATCAATGTCAGGTTGAGGAAGGCGTAACTTTGTTGGCCGCTCACTGTCTCTAACCTCATCAGGATCTATAGGGCAATCAACAGATGCATAATCTCCAAGAACTGAAACACTTCCAGGAAACCGGTCTCCCATTAGCTCATAAGGCTTGGCAGGGAACACATACAGATGAACAATAGAAGCAATGCCCATCTGTGCTGGATGAATACATAGACCTGTTAAACTTCAATATTTTGAATAAGAAAAGAGCAGTTATAAACTCTATTGAAGAGATCAGACAGCAATGACTGTTGTATTCCTCGGGAATATTATAACAGTAGTTACAAGAAAACTTCACCAATCAAATTTAAACATTGACATGTATGTAGCACATTGCAGTAAAAGACACAGGGCCAACAATAGTTTGTAACTTTGTTCAGAAACCCCCAGAACAGAACAGCAAAACAAAACAAATCGCCCCATAAAACATTCTATAAGGGTGTTTAAACAGACATAACAGAAACTATCAGTCCGACCCCACCAAATAATGCAAAGTGATGTGCCCAGCATTTTAGATAGTTTAAGTCCTTGAGAAATGACATCCTAGATATGCTACATGAGCAACCAAACAGTACATCCACTTGAGCAATCTTTTATTTTGTTTTTTCTCTTTACTGAAAAGATTTGAAACGAGTCTATTTTATTCAAAACCTCCCTCTCCCCTTTACCACTAAAGCTAAAGCCCAAGGACACTGCATCCAACACTTTACCACACACCTTCCAAACTGTGAGATATACCACTATTATCTCCTCTCTCCTCACTGCATCACCTTAAGTCAAAAAATTGAGCCAGGCTGCACCGGCCCTAAGTTGCAGAATGCTGCCACTTTACTTTTTTACTTGACCCTTGTCCTAAAGTTCATTATATCAGCAACATGCTATAGTTTCCTCTCTAGAGAATCAAATAGTTGACATTTCCACTTCCCAGAATGCTTAAGTTTCTTCTATACCCATTCACATATAATAGAAGGCACACAAAGCTGCAGGGGCATTTTATTGAAAAAACAAAATCTTGCTTCTCCTCTATCATACGAATTCCAACAATCTTGTAGAAATTACACAACTTTCGCAATTACCTTGACATAAAATCTTGACTCATCGAAAGAACCTAGTGGCATTTGGGTGGTTCAGAAATTTAAATTGCCCAAGACATTAACCTATTCATTTCACGATAAAAAAGACAGCTACTAGAACAGCAATAATTTATCTGACACCATCAAGAATGAAAATTATATATGTAGAATAGTAGAAGAGATGCATTGGTAATGGAAGATATCTACCTCTATACAAATGATGAAGTCTTGAAGACTTGACTTAAACTGCAGACCTTGAGCTATAGAACTTTTGAATAAACCAAGAGAACAGAGCAGAGCAATTGCCACTCCTTGCCACCAGGTCAAAAATACAATTGATTTAAACGTCAGGAACTTGTATAAAGGTTTTATGTGAGCAAGTTCATCCTTTGTGGCAGTGTAAAATTGCACCAAACAGTACAAAGCCCAAGATTGACTGAAATTTAGAATAACCGCTATGTAAGGATACCTACAAAACCAGGGAATACTAAGGCACTTAGGAATTTGTATATGGAATAAACCAGGGAATACTAAGGCACTTAGGAATTTGTATATGGAATGCTAAGGTAATCAGTATTTTTAACAAGAGATATCCTTTAAAAGAATGTGCATATCAATTGGGCCAGTTTAGAAGTAAAAATCATTACACACATACTTGAATATACAACAAAGAGTCCACATAGAATGACCAATTTAAAGAATATACAATTAAACTATGAACCAATGAGTAAATTGGCATGAGGAAATTAATTCTTAACCTCTATCATTACCAAGAAAGCCTTTACACGAAACAAACAGTTCAAGTTTCAAAGAAGAAAAAGAAACAATGGACCTCAAAAATGTAAGAATCAAGATCAGCTTTACCCGCATTTCAATTTAAAATCTCCTTCACAATATACACCAAAGGCTTCAAGAATTACAGCTAAAACTGCTGTCAAGGACTTTATTAACATCTGTCAATAAAGATACGAGTTATTAATCTTTCCAATCTAAGAATGCTGGAATTGGAAAACGTAAAAGAGCTGCAAAAAGACAAAACTTCCAAAAAATGAACATACATATTGAACAATACCGAACTTTACGACTTGGTAAAACCACTGACCAAGCCTCCATGGTTTAAGGATATAGTTCATTGGAAAAGGGTGCTTTATGGTTCCCCTTTCATGACTATGCTCTAAAAGGGGTGCCTTAGAACTCGAGCGACCTTCTCTTTTCAAAAACTCAATTGTTCTTTCTTCCCCACCTTTAAAAAGTACATAAAAGAGAGAAACCATCAATAACAATGTCAACACCAGAAGATAAACAAAATTAAATCTGGAAAGTAATTAGAGAAAACAATAGAAAAATATCCCATCCCTATTTATGATTACAAATAAAAAAATAAACAAAGAAGATCTGCACGCCATGTTGATAAACAATAATTGAAATTATTATGCGGCAACACAATCAAAGTCTTCTATATAAAACACAACTTTCACTCATAAACACAAAAACAGTTTGCAATTTGATGTACATTCAAAACTAGTTGGCAAACAACTGGACATGTGCATTAGTACACGTGCATTGTAGACTGAATTTGACTATGGTTACTTCTTTCTCTGAATATTTATGCAGGAAACATGAACATATGAATTGAACACTTCACAAAAGCCATTGAATTTCTTCCAGCCAAAAGGCCAATATTATGTTACTTTACCATATATTATCTGAGTATCTATGTACATGCTTTAATTTTTGCACATTTCGAAGGAAGCTAGAACACCCTTGCATTTGTCAAAACCAAAACGATGACATGGGCCATGTTCAGCAAGTTCTTTTTGTTTCAGAGGGTAACTAGTATTCAAGAAAACTCCATCATGACCATCTGGGGTTTTAGGAACAACAAGTTTAACAACAAACTGCAGAAGAAAACTGCATATAAGTGCTAAAAAATTCTCAAGATTCTGGTTTGCATAACAGGATATATAGACGGAAGTATAGATATGTCCATTTCATGGAGAGGAAAATATCTGACGATCAGTAAACAACTTCAAAAAACTACAACCACAGAATCTAGAAAATTACAAAATTATACAGGACGAATTAACCGAATTTCAGGTAAGAACCCTTCATTGCACACAAAATACTCTTTGTAAGAAACATACCTAAGCAAGCAACAAGGTATCTTCCAAAGCAATACATAGCAAACGATTCATAGCAATCCCGCAATATCTCAATATCAACACTAATCGACGGATCCAGCAACGACACAAACTATTCAAAATAACCCATGTTAGAAAAAATTCAAAAACCCCCACCTCTCCAAATTCGAAAACAGAAACAACCCATTGTTCAAAATTCAAACTTTTCACAAAATAATCCTCAAACAAGCTGAAAAAATCACTCACTCACCGATTCTACAGCATAAAAAGGAACCATAAGGATAACCCCAATTAAAAACTTCTGCTCCTGAGAGGTAAAAAAAAAAAAAAACAGTCAACTAACAAATCTCAACTAACTCATTCAAAATTAAAGACAAGACAAGGAGACAAGGAGCCGAGCAGTCACCTCAGGATTCTTGTACGCGGAGAGATGCTCGAACAAGAGGTAGAAAGACAAAGACAAGCTTATAAGTACAAAAGCACCAGAAATCAAAGTACTCCATAAGGGAGTTGAGAATCTTATAAGAAGATAAACTATAAGATCCTGTAAATACTCCATGGCCTGACTTTCTTCTCTCAAATGCTCACAATCATGAAGCATAATTTGGATTTCCCATTTCCAGAATCAATCTAAAAAACAAAGAGAGAATGATTTTGAGTCAAATTTCGAAGTTTTCATTCATTGATAAATCATTAGATAACAATAACAAAGAATTCAAATAAAAACATGAAAATAATTCACCTGCCTACAGGTGAGCTTGTTTGTATTTTTGTTTTTTAGACCAAATTGAATTGAAGAAGGCCAGGAAATTGGAGGGGTGAGTGGGGAGAGGCTAAATAATCCTGCTCTGCAACAAAGAAAGGATTTTTATTTACTACATTATCGTATAGAAAGCAAAGACTTTCATAAAAAATAAAAATCACAGCACATCAGCCACTTTTGGTCCCACCTGGCTCCCACACAAGGCTTTGATATGCTCATGACATCAATTGAATATTTAAATGGTCATATGTTTTTTTTATTCACTACATCATGGAGCAGAGAGGAAGGACTTTGATCAATATTATTCGGTATGGTTTTTATCTAAAAAATAATTAAATTAAAATTTATTTTAAACAAAAAATTAAAACCAATCATACTTGTTTAATATTTGGACAGGGTAGATGACAAGATCGAATAAACATACATAGCTGGAACAAAATCAAACCATGTTATTAAGTTGAAGTAAAGGTTCCTTTGGAAATTTGGTATTTTACACTACTCATGCCAGAGCACATGCAACAAGTGTAGTGATGTCTTATATGCTCTCTTGGAGCACATTTTGTATTATATTGATGATTGCTTTTTAAAATATTTTTTGTTTAAAAAATATCAAAATAATATATTTTTTTATTTTTTAAAATTTATTTTTATCATCATCACATTAAAACGATCTGAAAACACATGAAATATTAATTTGAAGTAGAAAAAAATAAATAAAAATTTAATTTTTTTAAAAAATACTTTTAAAACGCAAAAATAAACAGGCTCTTACACCTGAATTTGCTTAGTACATCCTATGTACTATATCAATTATACTATACACTAAAACATGTGAGGTTTTTAATGTTGTAATCCATAGTGAAAACCGCCACTTTAACCTTATACACACAAGTGATTTGTTTTTTTTTTTGTTTTTTTTAATTATTGTTTTTTTTATCCTTTGATATTAAATTTATTTTTATTAAATTATCTCACTTTTATAACACGAATTACAAGTTTGATGGATTAAACTAGTTGATTTGATTTTTTTTAATTAATTTTTTTCTAATCCCATTCTTTAAATCACCGCACATGGATAATAAAGTTCATGTATAAATTCTTTTATTGAGAAAAAAATATCTACCATGTGGTGAAATACGGGTAAAATATCTAAGATGTAGTATTTTGTGTTCATGATCCTAACTTCTCACAAATTTCACGATCGTTTATTTTCATCCATGTGCGGGCTTTCCATCGAATTTTCCTGTTTTATTGCATAAAATGTGCAAATTAGAGGGGAAAGATTGAGGATCATAAAATATTGAGGAATTAATCTTCAATTGAGAAATACGTGATTTACTGGGGACTTAAATGATAGAATGTTATGATCTTAGATGGAGTAGAGAGTTTGTTAATAAGTGAGGGACCATATTGAGGTATATCCAAAAACCTTAAGTTGAAAAAATTTCAGCTGCTCTTCTTCAGTTCTTCTAGCTACGAAAATGGAGAATAAGACGATACTAAGAGAATGGTTCGAGCGAGTTGACTCAGAGAAAACCGGAAACATCACTGCAACTCAGCTCAAGGTCTCTCTCTCTTTTCGTCTTCCCCTTTTTTTTCTTTTTCTTTTAAAGGCTTAGTATAAGTGATCAACTTAATTAATCATCTTATAATTATTAATTATAATGATGATCAGAGTGCTCTTGCTGTTGGTAACCTTGAATTCCCTCTCTCTGTTGTCCAACAAATGATCAGGTAATCCACTTCTCAACACTCTTCTTTAATCTCTCGTTTAACACAAATCAATTGGTTTAACAAAATTCATTTATTTTTGTGGTGCAGGATGTATGATTCTGATGGGAATGGAACTATGAGTTTTGATGGTGAATTTCAATTTTTTGTGTTCAAGTCTTAGACTTTTGAAATGGGTTTTGTTTATTTTTTCCTGATTTGATCAAATTTTCTTTCTTTTTCTATATGCAGAATTTGTTGGGCTAAATAAATTTCTTTTAAAGGTTTGTGCTTGGATCATGAATTGTTCATTTCAAGAAGTAAAAAGCTATGCTTTTGTGTGTTATGCTCATATCTAGTTTATGAAAAACTTCTGTGGTGCCTGTATTTGAATTTTGTACTTATTTGTTTTAGTCTCTTTGCAGGTTCAACAGGCATTCTCGGATCTCCAGAGGTAAATTTAGTGCTTTTGTGATATGAATTAAAAATTGATTGTTCTGTTCCAGTTTTCATGATTTGGTGCATTGACATAGTGGAATTCTAGTAGTGTTTCTTCACTTTAAGTGGCTCTATTACATGTATGTTTCTAGCCATATAAAAGCTTACAAATAAGAATAGATAGGATTTTTATCTTTGTTTCTACATTAATGCTGAATTCCTTTGGTAGAGGCTGAAACTGAATGCGCATTATTGTTTGGTTCTGTAGTTGTTTTAGTATGGTTGGTCGGCAGTTCTGGCCACCAGATTGTGTTATATTTGGTTGCTATCTGGTCATTGTTTAGTAACAAGATTTTTCAGATTCATGTACTTTTAGTAACTTTGAGCTTCTCCGGTTCTACAAAATCTGAGCTTCTGAAATTTTATGCTTGAGTCAATGCTTTATATATCTGCAATGATGAGCAAATGCTTGAACACTTCTCCTATTTCCTGTTTCTGTCTTCCAAAGTTGGAAATGGTTGGATTTGCTTGTGTAAAAATATCTAACTAGTCTTTACTTCTGTCTTGTTGTTACAGGGGCCGTGGATATCTTGTGCCTGATGATGTATATGAGGTAGTTTGTGAAAGAATATTTTTAGCTGTGACTGGGTAACTGTAGTTTTAAATGCTGCTGTCCTGTTGAAAATAAATTTCTATGTTTGTTAACAGTTTACCTCAGCGTGGTTTTCATGCTTCTGTTTAGATTGTTCTTGTTTCAAGAGATATTTGAAATAAAGAGCATGTGTTTCCTCAGACTCTATCCTCGTCTTTGTTTCTTAACTATCTGGTTTCTGAAGACAGAAATTTGTTGGCAGGGATTGGTGAAAATTGGTTTCTCACTGGACTCTCCTTCTTTTTACACAGTCTGTGAGGTAAGGCTATTTTCACTTATATTTGGGGTAAGATCATAAATTTCTGTCACAAAGATATACCGCATGCAACCTTTCATTCTTTAAAGATCTGGCTTGATGTTTGCATGCTTGTATACAGATTTTATTATTAAATTCAACAAACCATTTGCCTGGTCCTCCGTGATATAACACAAACACACGCACGCACTTACAAATGTTTGAAACCCTGTCAATGGCTAAGATAATCCTAGCTAGGCAACAGTCAAGCTTTTATGATATAGTTACTAATACCAAAATGTGAACTCTGCCCTTTGTTGCTCAGAGCTTTGACCAGAAGAAGAACGGCAGAATTCATCTTGATGACTTCATATCTCTCTGCATCTTTGTACAGTCTGCTCGGTGTGTGTCCCCTCAATTGTTTATGTTGCATGATTTAGATTGAATAGTCTACATTAAGCTCTTACAGGATAACTTCTCATTTCTTTTATTGCAGGAATCTTTTCAATTCTTTTGATACAACAAAACAAGGCAGAGTTACTCTTGATTTCAATCAGTTTGTGTATTGTAGTAAGTAAAAACTAATTCAATTTGAACTTAACTACTTGATACCATGGTGCAATTTGTTAAAGTTAGTTTCTCTGTCTTGCAGCTGCGAATTGTAGAATATGAAATCACCAGCAGTGCTCTAGAGCTCCTAGTGGGTTCGTACGAACAAGTTAATAATGATTTTCGTACGAACAAGTTAATAATGATTTTTTAAGCAGGATTGCATGGTCGTGGTCTTCAACAATGTAAAAAATTGTGGTCTTAGGTACCAAATTCTCCTCCATAGTGTTTATTTTTCGGACGAGGCCATTGTCAATTATATTCTTATGTATTATTGAATTTACATTTGTTGCTAATGTAATTGCTTGGAAGGTTTTTAAATAAGATGAATCACAACATAGTTCCTTCAGATTGGCATGATATTCACCAACATCCTCCATTTAAAAACTAAGGACTTCATGAATCATTTTCTTGACAATGATGAAAGAAATGTGCAAAATTAAGCGCAAAAAAATTATTTGTTTGTGCTTTCATCTACAAGTCTTATGCCACAAATCATGAATGCAAATTAGTTTCTTTTTGTCAGCATGATAAAATCTGAAAATAATGTGTTCATAACTCAGTCATTTCTTTGGCACAGCTTTGACCAAGAATCATGCAAAATCATAATCCAACAACTGTAAGCAGGTTTGGGAAGAGGCTCCCCAGAGCCCAAACTCTAAATTAAATGGTGCAATTGCCCTTGTGTGTGTTAAGGCCTTTGTTATCCTTGGCGCATGTTTGGCTTCCACCGAAGAACCAAGTCTCTAGCTGAAACTGTTATCGCATCACTACATGATAAAAACACCACTTGATCATCTAAACTATGTAATCTCCTCAAGTGACCAGTATTAGCATCCATCTTGAATACCTCAAAGCCACTTGTTTTAGTGTACTCCCATTGGGAAGACTTATCACTTAACGTAACATCCCCAATTCTAATAGTTAACAACTAACAACCATTCACCATGGCTTGATTCCCCTGGATATGGAAATTAATACACTGACTCCTTCAAGGATCCCGAATTCGTATTCATTGCACAAAGATTCATACTTCCCAAGCATTTGATCTTACCTGTCTGTCAAATTCAAATTTAAACTCATTTCTTGCTCTGCCAGCTTATAGGTGAAACTTTTTATCTGCTCAATCCCACGACATATCCAGGCATACAGGTTTCCTACTTTCCTTTGTCAAAGTTGTCTGAGTACTGTCTTGTCTTTTTTCTTTCAATATGATACTGCTCCATTGTTTGTCTCCTAGTCTACAGACTTACAAGCACCTAGTGCAGCAATGGTACAGTTTGAGACGTTCGATCTTGCTAAAGAAAGATGAGTCAATATTACATGCTCGACGAGCATGGTTTTACAGGAACAAGTATAAGATCGATAGATGCCGGCAAAGGAAGGTGGAAGATAACTCCTGAGACTGGATTGAAGAGCGTGTATTTCAAGTAGTGGTTGTCCGTCAATGATTATCAACCGACCTTCGGAAGATCCAAAACAAGAGGCACCATACAATTACAATTTCCTTAGGCAGCTTGAGCTTATGCTTACCTTCCAAAGTTCATGATTGCTGAAGCAGGTGCATCCTCGCTAATGGCTTATGGGATTTAAGTTAAAAAGTAATATAAAATTATTTTTAAAATTTTATCTAAAAATTTAAGTTATTGAGTTGAGTTGATTTTTTGATAAGGTATTAGAGTTTTGTTGACCAAGAAGTCACGTGTTCAAATCTCATCACTTTTATTTTAATAAACAAAAATTAAGCACAATATAATAATGTGGATTTGTACAAGTTTCAAGCACAAAAAGCTTTCATTTAAAAGAGTATGCTAGAGAATAATATAAAACTATTCTTGCAACCTCATCTAAAGTTGAGGTAATTTTTTCATATTTTTTATTGGTTGTAATTGAGTCTTGATCTAGTCCAGGCTCCTCTTGTGAGCAAAAGTTGAGCAGTTTCAATCAAAGTTAAGAATATGCTGTTTGTCTGGCTTTCACCCCACAGCTGCAACAAATGACGAGGACAAATATGCAGATAACAGGCTCAAATATATTTTGTTACTTCTTTCAAAGAAATAGCCAGGTTTTTCTTTCATTCAAAATCGCAATATGCAAAGTAAATGTATAGGATAAGACCGGGAATATACAAGACATTGAAGTTTTTTTGCTCAAAATGTATTCAACAAAGAGTAGTTGTGTTCCCAGTTGCATGCAGAGATAACTCCTTCCATTGGCAAACTATGTTGTGAGCACTGTCAAAGACCTAAGAGAAATAGGGCAGTTTCAGCTTTTGCTGCGCATAACCAAACTTGAATGTACTGTGTACTTCCTGAGAACTCCAGTGAGTTTCCCAGCTCCAGCATTCTGATGGAAACTAACCATCATTCTTGAGCATTCCCTATTGGCATGTAAGAGCAATAACTTCATCAGTGTGCTAGTTTAGACCCAAAGTTGAAATAATGAAGGATGTAAAATACTCACAAAAGCTGATCTTCTGTGTAGCTGGTATGCCACTCGCTGGTCTTAGACCATTGCTTAAACCAGTAGAGACTACACTGAGCAGTGTAAATTGCTGCAGCAGCAAGTAAAGATGGGGGAAACTTAAGCATCTTGTACTCGACAAGGCACAGCTCAATGATGAAGAAGGAGAGAAGCTCAAGCTGTTCGATTCACAACTTTATATTATGGAAAAAAAATTCAAATCTTCCCAAGAATTTTTATTTCTGTAAAAACCATTACTCACTACTCACGGCACCTTACCTTCTTGTCAGATAATGCTGCCTTAAGAAATCTCTTCGTGAACATACAAGGGGCAGGGCACAGACATATCAAATTGTGAAGTATTCACCATTAATTTTATGAGTTCGGTAAAAATAAATTTTATAGGTTGAAATAAGTCACGATAAAATCCATATATTGCCTATCTTTATACATAATCCATCACAACCAGGAGGGGTGAGCAAAAAAACCAAAAAACCGATTAAATCGAGAAAACCGGAAAAAAAATAACTGAAAAAACCGAACCGTAAAAAAAATCGATTAAACCGATTAAAATTTTGAAAAAACCGACCGGTTCGATTTCAGTTTTATAAATCCGAAACCGAAAAAACCGAACCGAACCCAAACCGAAAAAAATAGAGTCAAACCGGTTTGAACTGGTTTTTATCCTAAAAAACCGAACCGAAACCGGTCGGTTTGAACTGGTTTCGGTTTTTTTTAAAAATAATTTCAGTTTGGTTATTTTTTTTGATAAAAACTGAACCGAAAATAATCACCTCTACTAACTAGAGGGTAATATTTTAGATTGATGGCATTTTTAATAGATTTCACTGGTGCAAAGAGAACAAAAACTTAGTAGACTAACACGGTAGTAATATTTTAGTTTACTTCATAAAATAAAACATGCTATTTTGCAAAAGCTATAAACAAGTTTAAGGAAATAATTTTTTAATACATATTAAAATACCTCAATTTTCTTGTAGTGATCATAAATATCCTCCATATACTCAATAACAGCCAATGGATTTTTTCACCCCACTGTTGAACAATGATACAAGCAGATTATGTAACAATCCTAACTTTTGAAACAATATACACAGATTCTAGGATAAGAAGACGAAAATCCAAGGAATTATTTTTAAAAAAAAAACAAATCATGAATTACTCACCTAATGAAATGAGTTCAGATTATACAATTTAAATAATAAATAATATATTACACCAAAGTTAAACTAAATAAATTTACACATACAAGACACATTTCAAAAATAATAAACCATAGTTTTAAAGCTTGATATTTAGGTGTGTTTGGTATTAAGGTTGTTGTTGTGGTTGTTGTTTTAAAAAAATTGTTTTATAAAAAGTACTTTTAGTTGAGGTTGGTTTGGAAAAATATATGTTTGGTTAAAACTGTGGTTGAACAAAAAGTAGTTTAATGTGTTTGGTTAAAAAAATGTTTTTCAAATTGATGTTATAAAATAATTAATATATATATATATATATTAATGATTTTTAATTTAAATATTGTAGATTTAACTACTGTTATTACATCATGAAATAAATAATATTGATATCAAATATTTTTTATTATTCCATTAAACTATGTACAATGTCATCACATACGAAATCTATCCAACAAGGACTATATTTTCCATGGTTTCTTAAGCGCGCAACAACAAAAACTGAATTTTTTTTTAACTGGGTCGGACTAGGCAAGAACATAATTGGAATTACGATCAAATTCCACAAATGCTACGTCATCATGCGATATCTTTCTAATTTATGTAGTGTTATTAAATAAGTACGAGTAAATTTAATTCACCGCAAACTAATTTTTAAAAAAAAACAAAAAAAATATTGTTCACGTTCACGTGAATAATGCGAGTGAAATCAATTAACTTCACTGGTTTTTCAGGGAAAAAAAATAAACTAAACTTTTTGCATTGATTTTTCAAAAATAAAAAATGTTCACGTGAACAGTGCGAGTGAATTAATTTACTCGCACTGTCAATGGAGCCATGCTCCACTGTTCATTAAAAATACTTCTCCCAATCTTGCGGCACGACAACAAAAGTTGGTGGGTCCTACCAAGCAAAATCACTTTTTTTTGCTTTACCAAATATTGATATGTGTGGCTGCAGGTACACCTCACCCGTGGCTGCGGGTGAACCTTACCCGCAGCCACATTACCATTCACCCGCAGCTACATTATCAAACAGTCTTAAGGTAGGGTTACAGCTCAACTTTAAAAGATATTTTTTTTAAAATGAATTAAAATAATATTTTTCTAATAAAAAATAATAAATTAATAATGATTGGATTAATAGTTCTTTTCCTAGGTCCACGTGGGCTGGCAACTGCAAAGAAAAGAGAACAGGTAAATAACTCGTCATTAACTTTATGTCCCAGTCAAATCGATCATTAATTGATCGATTACCTCAACTAGTAGTAGGTTGATGAGAAATCAGTCAATTGGTCCACGACAGCAGCAGGCAGCCTGAGCTGGCTCCCATTAAAGTCTACGTACTCCAACTTTTCATTGACCCCATGATGCCAATCAAGCAGGACTTTGGAATTAATTGGCGTTATGGAGATGAAAAGTCAAAAGGTCACTGCATGCTTTTGTCGACAAACCAAGCGAGAACCAGTCAGACCACCCCTCTGTACTCACCAAAAATGGGATCAAAATGTTTATTTTTTTCATGATTTTAAGGTTGAGTCTTGTGATTTAATTTTGTGGTCGGTCGTTTATATGATGGCTACTGGAGACTTATATGATCGTTAACTTTATGGCCCGTGGAATTAGTCGAGGTACACGCAAGCTGACCCGGACACCCACGTTAAACTAAAAAAAAAAATGGGAAGAGAAACACAAAAAAGGGTTCAACATTGCAGCTAATTAAGTCATGTTCGGTAGTGATGTTGAATCTACTTTTGTTATTTTAATTTTTTTAATGGTTTTAATGTGTTAATGTTAGAAGTAATTTTTAAAAAATAAAATAAAAAATTTATTTTAATATATTTTCAAGTAAAAATATATTTTAAAAAATAATATTTATCACACTTTCAAACACCCTTTAAATTTACATTACAGAGAGGACATGGGGCGTGGGGCGTGTAGTTGTACATGCTAGATAATGGAACCTATTCATGCATTGTTTAGTTTAATTCAAGAGATATTTAAAAATATTTCTTAATGAGATATGATGATCTATACAATAGCGTGGTATAATGAGGTTTTTTACCCATCAAAATATTAATATTCACTAAAAATACTATAATTATAAAAAAACAATCAAAATATTTAATTTTTATTCAACCATGTATTCACTAATCATAACTCTTTATATGAAAAAATTAAAACCAAATAACTAGAAAATCATAATAATATAGAATGGAAAAATAAAAGAAAACAAAACTAAATGAAAAACTCGTAGACTAGTGTTTCCAATTATTATTTCCGGTCGAATTAGTGTTCCTTGCAATAATTCTAAATTACATAACACACTTTTATTTTTGTTGGGAGGCTTGAACTAATGCCCTCTGATGAAACACGTCATCACATGATCATAAAGTGCATAACAAATATGTATATTCTCGACCAAAAATAAAGAAAAGCAATAATGTACACTCATCAAGTTTTTCAATTATAATTCACGTGGGATAATTGAATTATTCCAATCTTAATTAAATATAATTTTAATTATCCACAATAAACAAAAATAAGATAGGTATAGTAGAAATTAATTTTTAAAATTATTTTTGCTTGAAAATATTCTGAAATAATATACATATTTTTATATTAATATATTAAAATGATTATAAAAAATAAAAAATAATAATTTAAAATTAAATTTTTTTCAAAAACAGACATAAAATCAAGACAACTTTGACGCTTTAATGTGAAAAATATTTATTTAATGTGACAGCTTTAATTGCATCATTTAATTTAAATGGATAATAATAATAATAATATGGGGGTGTTATTTGCATGAAAGTTAGGATTTATGTAAAAAGTGAGTAAA
>Ga0307517_10001754_pt1 | contig 35747 bp, 53 predicted proteins | sample 23_EM_MG_FD_194515 | JGI IMG/M metagenome (GOLD analysis project Ga0307517, IMG submission 194515) | Populus trichocarpa ectomycorrhiza microbial communities from riparian zone in the Pacific Northwest, United States - 23_EM | ecosystem: Host-associated > Plants > Roots > Unclassified | place...
CTGCGACACTTTTACGCAAAGTGTTTTGGTGCCGCTACCTGTGTGATCAAGACCATGGTCGAAACGTTGGCTCCAAGTGGCTTCGTGCTCTATTCTCCGGATGGTGAGCCGGAACATCTTCTCCACGTGTTCCTGGGTCCGATATCGGTTGGTTCTTGACAGGTCACTTCGTCTTCACGTCCTTCGCGTCGGCGTTCCTGCTCAAGGTCAGTACCGGGTCAACCACGTGTGCATGATTCCGCCTTGATATCATACCCGCTCCAGCTCTTACGCCCCGAGTTCTCTTGGCTAGTTGCGGCCGATGACAAGGCGAATATTTTCGACCTCGTTGGTCGTCTGATCCAAACCCTGAACTCTCCCGAGGTCGCCGTCGATAACAAGCACACCCCGAAGTTGCATGCAAAGTTCCTTGCCGGACTGCTCGCGAAGCTTCACCAGGACTCGAGCCAGGACCAACTTTCCCAAGCGCCCCTTCCGCCAAGTAAGCACTCCGTAGGTGGTGACTCTACTCCGCACGAGGGTCAACCACAGCCTTCCGGCACTTCGGCTCAATACTTCGGTCACGGCCAAGGGACCACACAGAGCACCTCGATGCCCCAAGGCGGGTTCGACAGTGTTTCGTACGCATCTGATCCAAACTTGTCTTCCCAACCCAACTTCTCCTTCGCACACGACACGCCGCAGTACCAGCTTCAGACGTCAGATGGTGTAGTCGCTGCCCAGGACGGTGCTGTGAACACGATGGCTGGCCTTTCGGAAGAGGAAATGCTCGCAACCTTGCGAACGATTGGGAACCCCAACTGGTGGTCGAACGTGATGATGCCTGGGTATGTCGATCACCTGACGACGGTGATATAACGTCTGATCGTTTGTGGGCGAATAGATTCTCCTGGCCAAGTCCAACCTCGACCGGTTCTCCGGAACGCAGTGGGGCAAATTCTGCTCCGTCCTTTCCTTCGAGTTCCTCTCTATCAGGTGCTACCGGGTTCGGTGGGGGGTTTGACATGCATCCGCCCGCTCAAACCGCCTCCGTTTCACTTCGTTAGAGTAACTCCATCCCTACCCCCACATCTTGGCCACTTGTCATGATTGTTACCCTCTACCTCGTGTAATGGATTTTTAGGTTAGTGTACGCACATATATTTATGGTAGGAATCGTCTACCACGCGTTTTCTGTAATAAATCAAATCTTCAGGGCACACCAGGGCACACCCTGCATACTGTCGTGTGGTATACCTATGTAAGACTTCTCAAATCGACGGCAAAGCAGTAGACAAGAAGGGAAAGGGAGAAAAATAAGGAAACACAAAGATCATGCGATGACACAGGAACTATCCCCATCACCCCCCAACCCCATGGCCGACTTCTCGGCCAGGATGGCGTTCCGGACCCGTAGATCTTCTACCTCTTTTTCAAGATTGTCTCGCGCAACCTTTTCCTCGTATCTGAGCTTCACCGATAGGGGAAGGTAGAAATTGACCTCATCCCATGCGTGTATCCTTTCCTGCATCACGGCGCGAGAAGCGTCATCCACGAACGTATCGACATACGACCAACACACCCCCGCTTCGATGTTACAATCTGCAGGGCAGATACGACTGAGGAAGAGGGCGACGGCTTCGGGCTCCCCGATGCTCGAAAGACCGACATTCAACTCGCTGAGTTTGGAGAGGGGGCGCGGTATTTCGGAGACCGATGGGAGATCTGTCTCCGTCGCATGTAGGTACAACCCGAGTTTCCGGAGGTCGGGGCAGTTCCACGCGAACGGGAGTAGTGCGCGGAGCGTCAGGTTTGGTTGCGTTCCCATCGCTGGCCCAAGGATCACTGGCTCCCTGTTGAGGTCGATTACTTCGAGCGTGGGCCAACTGCTCGTCAGTGTCTCCAGATCGTCTAGTGTCAGACAGAGCGGGATGGGGTACATCAACTCGAAGGTGGTCAGACGGGAGCAGTTGAGGAGAGGTTTAAGGGTGTCTAACGTTAGAGCCTCGAACTCAGGCTCCATCTCTCCCCACTGAGTGCTCATGATTGGTCCTGGGAGCGCCTCCACGTAGATGCTCTTGATCAACGGAAAATTATCTCCAACCACAGTGAGGTATCGGCGAATGGACGCCTCGCTCTCCACAGAGATCGCGTGGATGTAAAGGGATGTTAGATTCTTCGCGGCCGGGGCGAGTGTGTCCATCACCACTGGAATGAACTGCGAGAGATGTGTGCTGAGAGACAGGTCCCATAGTGCCGGGAATCCGTCCTTGGGAATGACGGGGTTGAAATTCTCCATGTCCTTTTTGTCCCCAATACCTTGGTATTGCAAGTATTGGAATTCGACGACACCAAGGTTGGGTAATTTTGCGAGGGCCTCCATTATGCGACCCGTGATGTGGTACGGGGGTACCACGACCTTTTCCAGGCGTGGGAGTTCACCAAGGAGATGAATGAAATCCTCTTCGATGGACGAAGCGGGGCGTGAGGTCCGTAGATCGAAGGTCGTAAGGTGTGGCATCCGCACCGGAATATTATCGAAGAAGGGCCGAAGGGGCTCGGACCCATCGTCCAATAGGAGGTTGAACCGACGAACTGACTCGTTCATGAACAGAACTGCGAACCTCCTGTGACTGGGGAAGGCGGTGGCATATGTGAACTCGCGAAGGTGCGGGAGTAAGCTGAGGGTGGTTCTGGTTTCCGATATCTCCGCGAGAGAGGCGATAGTAATCTGGGGTGTGTGACGAAGATCCTCGTAGGTGAACTTGCGAACGCGGTGAGCGTACGTCATAAAGCGAGACCAATCCCTCGGCTCGAGTTTCCTCTCGAAATTCTGAGCGGCGTGGTAAGTTATCTGAGAGTAATCCGCATCACACCGCACCACTTACACCAGTAAAGATAGATATTGGCGCTAGGATGGATAGCAGTTGCCTGGGGTTACAGACTTCCCGCCACAACTTATCGCGAGCCACTTCGGACCATATTTTGCAGACAACGGCGTTGTTCACATTGGAGGTGGGGTCAAGATGGTCAAATATAAGGTCAAGGAGTTCTGGGATAGAGCCGACGCGTTGAAGGGCGGATTGGTACATGGCGAAGGTCTGGAACGGCGGTGTGCCACTAGGGGGCAGAAGAAGTAATAGGCTGTTGCACGTGACGCGCGATCGCGTAACAACACCGACTGATATCCGAGCAGGCTTCTCACGGGTAACAACATGTATCGCGTCAGTAGTCGTGGCGGACATGCACTTGGTCGGTACAAAGGTACAGAAAAGGGACATATAGCATAGGTCTATAGGGTGGCAATATCGAATATCTCAGGGGTAATTGCGACCGGGTTCGGGCGATTGGAGAAAAGTATACGGCGCAACACTTTCTACGCATCGTGGTGTCATGTCTGGCTTTTCCTCTCCATTTCTACCGAAATGGTAACCCCAAGGCCAGGTGGGGATGTAACAGATTTCCTGTAAAATTTCCGTAAGTTTAGTGGATCCGTCAGGAGGATGTGTCAAGAACTGACCTCGGGCCCGCAGGCAAGATTGCATTTGTGCCATATTGACCAGTCAAGCCAATCCATAAGCTCGGTGATGTCTGAGTGCCACTTCCTAAGGAGCCCTTCAAGGTCCTTAATGCCAGCTTTCTCAGAATCAAACGCGTCCACCCAGACGGCGCCCAGGACACTGCAGATCCGGGATAAAACCTCTTCTATGGCTCCTTTGATCAACTTTTCCTGGGGCGTCAGCAATGTATCGGGGGCCCAGGCGGTATGTGTGGATGCACAATGCTTCACAACCGGATCAACCCACGACGGATCGACAGGGCCGGTGGGATCGGGAGGAATGGCGGAGGTGAGCATGTATGGTGTCAGCATCACCAGGACCTGGGACCTGGATTCCGCGACTCGCTCGGTAACGTTCCGTTTCGATTCTGGGTTTTGCAGTATGTGCTGCAGTAACTCAAGGCGTTTCCCGTAGCGGTCGATGATGACCTGGGTAATGCTACCCCAATCGATCCCACTCCCCTGACCATCTCGAGTGAAAACGTCGGTGAGTTGGTCCCGGATATATTTAGAGTCCGCCTCGGACATTCCATCAAGACGGAATTCTTCCCTGGACTTCCCAGCCCTCGCCTCAACCAGGCTGGAGAGTACCGGGTCGAAAAATGATACGACACGGGAATAGTCTAGCTTGATCCGTGTCTCACCGGAAGGTCGATTATGCCACATCCCCGAGCTGAGGACCTCGAAACCAGCCGAAACTTCAGAACGCGCACTTCCCCTCCAACCTGGTGGGAGTTCGATAGTGGGATTACGTGGTGGCAGCCAGGGTGGCGGAACGCGGTGAACCAGGTGGATGAAGTCTGAATGGAAGCGATCCTCTTGCACGTCATGAGGGACGATTTTGGACTCTGACACCAGCTCCATCCCGGCATTAAAATCGCATACCATAATTTCACTGTATAGGGTCGTAGATCAACTAACCCGGACGACAAACGGGGGGGAGGTTGATGCTCACAAGTCCATTTCCATCCTGAAGGAAGAGCCACTGGTGAGTGAAAACGACAAGCGAAGGAAAGCAGTCGAATCAGTACCTCACAAAACCGTCCAACTTGAATTGTTTTCCCCATTTACAGAGTTCCTGGATGCGAAGGGGTTCGGCCCAGCCCATGTCAGGACGGACCTTCCCCCATAGCACGATATCCTGGGCATCCATTACACCAGAAGACACCACCTTGGCGGCGCTGGAGCCATCGAAATAGGCAAGGCGAAGTGGTCGGGTGGTCACGTAAGTATAGAGGTAGCACTCCGCCCAGCAAAGGACGAAAGAATGTTCTGGGTCGGTTGCTACCCAGTCCAGTGTCACAGGACGGTCGTTGTTCAGTCTACCATGATAAAGGATTGTCCCGGGCGGGACCGTCGCGGCAGTTATTGTGTGTCCTAATTCACATCAACGCGTTGCAGTGGGGTCTATTGGAGCTTTACCATACCGTTGACGTATCGGGTGTTCGGCCAGTGTTGAAGGAGAGAGCTGACAGACCAGAATATGAGGTTCCCAGTCAAGTTTATCCTATCGGACGCCCTCTCAGTCGCCCCCAAACCTGGAGCAGCGTGTTGTTGGAGGTCTTGTTGGTCAGATGCGACCCTAACCACAGCCGCTGCAAGGACGACCAAGAGATGCGCTAAGTCGCGCATGCTGGACCGAGTGAGGGTTTGAACGAAGCCTGGCGGCCGCGGAACTGGGTGCATTGTCCGCATCGCGCATCAGATGGTCAGTGAGGGTGTCTATTAATCCTTCAGTTCTGCCGTACCAAACGTGTCCCATGAGGGGGTCCCACACGCAGATCCTCTTGTCGGTGTCCGGGAAAGGTGTTTCAGATCGCTATCACTTGGGGCCTCAGAGGTCACCGCTCCGAAGAAGCTCGAGACCCCAAAGGAGGCGACCGGTTAGCGGAACGTCGTCCACGATTCCCGGCTCGGGGTGCTGATTAAAACCATACAGCGTCTCGATATCGAGAACTGGGGTCATAAAATGGGCGCGTTGTCTATAACTTTATCCCTCGCCACCTGTAGACTGATACAAAGGTGTAGAAGAAACCAGTCCATAATCAACTCGAACGCCCGCTTCTTCGCCTCTTTGACCCTCCTTTTCCCCGTTGTACTGAGATGCCGTCGTCTCCGGGCTCATATTCGTTTCGTCCATCTCCTGGTTTGCTCACCTCTCTTTACCCGCTCCAATCTTCGAGCGCTTGACCGACTTCCTCACGAAGTGCCTTCACCTTTGGCATGGCGTTTGCTCGGCATTTGAAGCTCTTTGCTGCCATGCCGGCTGCGGTGTCTTTCACGGATCCGGAGAGGCGCGGGACCGTTCCCCGTGGTGCGACAGATGTCGTGAGAGGACTGAGCGGTGTTGTGTGCCGGTTACGCACCCTTGTCGAGGGCTGCCTTATGGTCACCGGCGAGCCCCTGTTCGACTTCCTCCCACATATTTGTAACCAGCACAACACTGTGAAGAGTTGTGTCCCCCTAAGCTGGCGGAACAACCTGAAGTTGCGTGGAGATATCCCCCCCGAATTATTTATGAGAAATGCGGTGGATATATATGACCCCCGCGAACTTCGGTATTTGCACCTGGCCGGACGTCGAGTTGACAGGATCGGCGGGCGAATTACAGTACCCACGCCGCGGTCAACAACTCCGTTGACTGTCTCAAGACGTCGGTATCGCTCGGGTTGACATCGTCGAATCCGGGGGTATCGGTAAGGGTCACCCGTCGTCCGTCAACGGTCAACTCATCAGAGGTTCTGACAAAACCTGGTTCCAGGCTCCCTCCGGCGCGGGGATTGGGACCGCTCGCCATATCGACGAACCGGAAACCGTAGATAAGTTCACATGACACTGGTAATTCAGCACGGGTATTGGTCAAACACGCATGTCACATACGGGATGCCGGGGAGTGGAAGAGAATCGATGGACCTATGACAACAATCGGCATCAATATTCCACAATACCTGAAGGGGCGGAGTGGACTTGAGTACTAACGGCGACCGACCGCTTTAAGTGATACTCGAATGGGGTAGCATGCGAGGGTGTAATCGTTGGAGAGCATTTGCAGGAAGATGGTAGCTTGGCGTGGGAGTGTACTGGGGGGGAAAGACGGGCGGAGAGTGGGGCTTATTCTCACCCTCCTATCCGTGCCAACTTCTGGGGCTCGTAGAATGCGCGGGACATCCGAGTGACATCCAAGTGGCCCCGTTGCGGATGCTTACGCGTACGGGTAGCTTTGATATATTCGGCACAACAAGAGAAGCCCAAGAATAGCTGTCTAGAAGAGAACGTTCAATGGGGCATCCTGATGGGGCTAAGGCATGGGTGGTAGGGGTCAATGGTATTCAATCATCTCCGCTCGAGAGTCAATTCGAGCTGTGGATGTGTCCGAGGATCAGACGCTCCTATGCTCCAACTGGGGGGTCAGCCCGGTCTTGAACCTGTATTCCGGGCGGAAGTCCGGCGACTGAAGATTACTGATTCCAAGTGAGGAGAGTGTTCGGTGTCGAAGGTGCCAGTCAACCCTATGGCTAGTGCTTGCGGCTTGACGATCGAGATCAATCGTATGCTTCCTGCGAAAAGCCATGCCGGATTCACCACACAACAAGAAAGGACTCGCGGAAATCAGGAAGGAATCTCTGGATATCTACAACCGCATACACTCTATTGCAGAAGATTCTCTCTTTGTGGAAAAGGTCGCAGAACACTATAGTGAATACCCCATAATCCGTGCGATCCACTTCTTGTCGTTAGCCCGGCCAGATTTATTCAGAGGCCCACAGCAAACCTGAGGTGCGGGGCTTGGTACGTTAACCCAGACCTGGTATGTCGCAACTTGTTCCTCTGGGTCTGAACTGCAGCTTGCGCGACCGTAGAATGGTGGGAAATTCGCCTACTTCAAATCCACGGACGGGCATTTCAACAACTGGTCATTCAATCTGCGCCGCCCAAATATACATTTGCTGCCAATTCTTGCAGAGCACCCGGGGTACGTTTCATAGGCTTGTTGGCCGGCCATGTTTCTCAGCCCGGAATTAGAATAGTTGTGGTGGACTCAACAAGAGCAGGAAAACGAATACCCGATGCACTGTCAAAGACCGTTCCAATCTGGTGTGCGGTCGTGAACAGAGCTATCGCCAAGAAGTTTCCCTCGGGGATCCCACCGGAATGGGAGACCAATCTCTTCACCCCACCTGCCTCAGTCAGTCGGCAAGAACACCACCAGATCGAAAAGCATATCGATAAATGGGCGGAGGCCCTCGTGGTAAAAACCTGTTTCGATTGAACCGAGGTCGCATCCTGATCCGCGGTAACAGAAATCCGAGTATGAACTCCCTCTCCTCGCGAAGCCCGTGCGACCGATCTGGATCGACCCATCCACAACGGTCTTTCCAACCTTGTCGGGGTCGCAGGCCTTCACCCCACTGATCTGCCTCTCTGCCTCCAAGCGAATCGAGGAGGGTCTTGAGAGGCGGGAGAACGGGTTCACTTATATCCAGGGATCTGGGGACGACCACGAATTGTGGGGAAGGTGCGCAACCCTCCGCTCGTGCAAAAAATCCCAAGGCCTCAAGATCGTTTCAGGGGGCTGACACCAGATGTCTTTTGGTCTTCCCGGTCGGTCCTCCTTGACACTGCGAGAAGTGACCTAGAGCCTGTCATCGACAGTTCAGTGGGTTCCCAGACTTTGGGAGAGAGGGGGACAACGGAACCCGGCCAGACATTTCCCCCCAAGCCCGTACGCTCTGTCCGCGGAAGGCTACTCTCGGCGGTCATTTCCGAACTACCAGATCCACTCCCACCCCTGTCACTTACCGCTTCCGACGGTCTTGCGCATCGCATCGCATATGTTCTTATCGCTCCCCATTCCCCGAACGAGCTTCCGGTTGAAGATGGAGACCCTGCCCGCAAGGATATTCTCCAGATGTCCCTCCCCACCGCAGTATCAGCTCACTCTAACTTTCTCCTGTATAACATTTTGCCGAGGGCAATCCCGTTCGTCAGGAAACATCTAACCGCTGGCGAGGATGTTTGTGTCGCGTGTCCCACCGGGAAAGATTTGGGCCCAGGGGTGATCGTTACCGCGTTGAGTCTCTTCTTCAACGATGACGGGGACCAACTGTGTGATGACGATACGGATTGCAAAGGTGAGCCAGCAGGGAAAGAACTGCGTGGGCTCTCGAATGAATGTATCTCCAGGGCCAATAATCGACAAATCTACGGTACGAACACGGCTCCAATGGATCGTTTCGAGCAACCCGAAAGTCAACCCCTCCAGGAACACCCTCAAACGGGTCAACGAATTCCTCATGTCGCACCTCCACCACCCGCACTACGCGCCCCCACCATCTATCCCTAAAACTAGCCCTTGATCCCGACCCCGATGCTTAGGCTCGTGGCTGGACTTTGAATCCTGCGTCCGTGCAGAAGATTTCCATACGGAATGAAGCCTCGATACCCTCTTTGAATGTCGATGGTACGATGATGTATTCCCCGCGGTTCATTGTGACCGACGGTGTCACGACCCCGGAGATCGCGTCGGAGTATGGGCCCGATGTCATGATGTGCGCCGGAATAGGTGAACTCTCAGGCCTGTGGGGGAACACCGTGACGTTCAATGCAGGGGCAATGGATGGGAGAGAGCGGTGGTCTGCGAGTTGCAAACGAATCCTACGCGCCAAGCCCCATTGTCAGTGCTTAGGCAGGTCGGGTTGACGAGACTTACTTGATCTGGCACATCGACGGAACGTGCAAGTGGGATATCGGGTTGTTCATGTACCTGGTTGAACTGGGACTTCCAGCTGCGGTATGCTCTTGCCTGAGAACTCTTATATTAGTTCTGTGCTCGATTGCCCGGGTAATACGACGAACCATGATCCTTTGACCACTTTCGAATACATCCCGGCACCCTCTTGAGGTATTGCCTCGAGGGATATCCGCCTCGAGCTCTCCGCACGAAGACTGAACGGTCCCAAGTGTTTCTGAGCCTCAAACGTCGAGACGATAACGGTATAGCTTCCCGCTGTAAAGACGGTCAGCCGAGAGTCTGGTGAAGCCCGCGCAGCAGCCGTACCAAGGAGGTCGCCCACTGCGCTCGCGAACCCATAACTATACGTTCCAGATCCGCAGACAATATCCGTCTGCGCGACGCTGAAGTACGCGGTCAGCCTCAGAGAGGGTCACGCGCTTCGCACTCACTCAAAGACTCTGCTCCCATCAGACCAGACAACCGATACGTTCAAGGGGGCGTCCTTGTTGGTTTGTCCCATCAGAACCACTCGAACCTTCGCACCCCTTCCAACGACTTGCCCTCTTTCCTCAGAATTTATTCGTAGGTGGTACTGAGGATTCCTCATGTACGATGGGTTGGTGTAGTTCCCACCGGCGTTCTTGCTGGTGAATGCCCCATCGACCTGATTTGTGAGCATGAGAAGGTTGGTGTCAAACGTCAGCCTCCAAGGCCACCAGACTCGACGTCAACAACAAAGGGGGGATAGAGTGGTCCTTACTTTGTGGGAAAACGGCAGCCTGGTCGGGGTCTCGTCCCACGAGAGCGACGGGATCGTGGAGAGTGCAGTTATCGTGAATCCTACTTCCTCCGCGTCCCCATCATATGAGGCGATTAAAGAAAGCGAGCCCTCTCGGATTTCCTCTGCGGATACCAAGGCCTGTAGATACAGTGTGAATCCAACGTGTGAATCCTCTAAACCCATTTGACACCCTCGAGTACTTACCAACACATGGGTCGAATTGGTGAACGAGCCCTAAAAGTACCACCAACGCCTGATAAATTACCCACGCAAGTGTTAAAACTGTTCTACTCACGGCCTCAGCAATTTGATCAATTTTTTGCTGGCTAATACGCCGATCGAATTCGCTCTCGACCCGTAGGGCAATGTAGTCCGAGTTCTTCTTCGTGTCGGTGACATGTCGAGTGAGTAGCACCCACAACTTCTGGCTCGCCTCCCCGGCCAGGGACGTGGCATTCGAGAACTTGAGCCGGAGGTGGTAATGGCAGGCTAAGTCCGATATCAGAATTTAGAAGCTGGATGCAAGTCTGGAGCCCGAGACGCATTGTACCGTGTCCATCTGTGACACCACCATTATCTCGCGCCCAGATTCTGAAAGGGGTGATGCCGATTGGTGGGGGAAGGGGGGAATGACAAAAAAAATGGGGACGAACCCGTGAAATGGTAGTTGGTGGGAGAAGGTTGCAGGGTCCCAGCTGAAATACGCCCCTTCGAACGTTTGACAAACCTCATCCCAACTCATTTCAAACGTCGCTATGCGAGAATCAGGAGGTGAATAGATGGATGATAACAGAAAGACCATACGCGAAGTTGTAGGTGATCCAGATTCCCAAGAATCCAAAATCGTCAGAGTCCGGTCTTCTTTGTCGTCAGAAATGTCTGAAGATTGCATGAGGCGAAGGGTTAAGTCAAGCATCGAGGCACGATGATCCATCCCTGACCTATAACCGCATAGCAATGAGAAGGAAGGAGGTTGATCTTTCCCCAATAGACGTTCTCCCGGTCAGGGGATCCCAGCGTGAGGACGCAGTGGCCTAAAAACAAAGGAAACCCCGTGAATTATGCGAGCACCGGGGGAGATGCACCACAAACCCTTGGCAAACCCTTGGTTGATCTGGACCCACGTCTTTTCTCGTTGGAAAGCAGGGCTGCGGGGAGCTTAGAGGGCCACACCGATGCACCATGGATCAAACTCGCCTGGAGAAACACACATAGTCCGGAATCCATCCAATCATGGCGCTTTTCAGAATAGGTCAATGACGTGAACGGTCAGAAACATTGACACTCTCAACTGGAGATCATCGCCCGAGTTCCTTGAAAAAGTCAGCCCGTGGAAAGGATAATTTCGCGAAGGGAACGACTCACGACCCGGGAAAGTCATAACCACCCATAAGTTTCAGGTACTTGGAGAATGATCAGGTCTGCTCGCACGCAATGCAGAGATGACTTACTGCCTTCTCCAGTAAGCGTGGCCATAGTGTATTGCTACTCCCAGTCGACAAACTCAAAACATCACCGTTAGGGGACACAGGCAAGGAATCATCAATCACTGTGGGAAATGAATAAGCGAGTCGATTGGATGGGGAGAGGTAAGGGCAGTGTACCAATCTGAAGCGTATCTGTCAAAGATGTACGGGAATGAAGACACTCGGGAGACTCACACGTCGCGAACTTCCGTTGAAGTGAAATTCTGCGTCGTACAAGCGAGGTGTCGTCGGTGACCCTTCCGAGTGTACGCCAGGGTGCCGATGGAGAGATGATTGTCCTAACTACTGCCATGCTCAGATACCGGTGAGGGGAAGGCTCTGGCAAGGGCACCTTAGAGGAAAACCGCTTGTGGTGGGCCAGGCACACAACAATCGATGCACAGACTGAACAGTCAGATATGATCCGTTGAGCGATGTCTTGCGGCTCGACATCGTTAGAAGAATGGGTCCAGTTTGAACAGAGCTCTGCTGGGGGTTTCCAAGCTGCTGACTGCGCGAGCTGCACCTGAGCCAGTTCAGGTTGATCAGGGCGATCTCTATCCCGGTCAACCTCTGGAGGTACATCAATGAGACGCAACGTACTCGCTGAGAAGCCTTGGATCGCGCCACAATGGTATCGATTTACCATTAACACGGGAGGACTTCCTTAGGATAGCGAACTGGGATTCTAAACGGGACAAGTAAGATAAGTCCAATCGCGTGAGGCGGATATACTCACGTTCTGAAAAAGCGTTTCTGGTGACCGGAGTCAGGTCACGATGGACTGATTTGATCTTCTCCGCACGCTGGAGGGCAACACCAGCCCGAGACTTCGCGTGGACTTTCACGCTATCGTCTGCCGCCGTGCGAGCCAGGTGGAGAAAGTCGTCGGCCGCGCTGAGATAGAACTTAAACGCCGAGTCCCAGTCTTTAGCTAATTCGGCCTTCGTTGCCTTGACGTATATGCCCTAAGAATCATCCTGAGAAACGAGTTAGAGTGCCCTTTCGTTACAGCCGAACCTCTGGATCCTTTCTTGCGCTCATTCTCTCGTTCGGATGGGAAGCGGTTAGAGAACCGTCAAGGAGATCAAACCAAGCGACAAGTCCGATCAAGGTGGCGTCGCAAGCGTGAGAGTCAATTTCCAAGCGCGATCATGGCCACATCACCGCCAAAAGGACAAACCCATCGACAACGCCAACGGTACTATGACGGATTTTCTTTCAAGGGAGACCGAGCTGCTAGGTGGCCAGTTCTCTTCAGGCGACGACATCGATTTCGACCGCGCCGCCTCAGCTTTCCCCGATATTTCACTTGATGGCTCTAGCGACATCCCGACGCCCACCCTCGGAGGTGCACCGGCTTTATCCCACCAAACCAGCACCTCCAGCTACGTAGATTTTGATGACTTCGCCACCCCACCCCCGCATACAGACATGAAGATCACCGGCGATGATGAGATTGAGCAGTTTGAGAGCCAATTCCCTGACATTGATGTCCCGGTTGTGAGCGCGAACTCCAACACACAACCGCTTGCGTCTGTACTCATGACACCCCCCAGTCTTCACCCCCCGCCATTCAGCAGCAAGCCACGTTTGGTGGTGCCCCAACGTTTGCTCCTCGTCCTCAGCCTCCAGCCTCGGCTGCAACCCCAATCTTCAATGCGCAGCTGGAAGAGGATGAACCAGAAGTGATCAGGTATGATTCCTCACCGACCTCTCGATGGCACCGTACGCTCATGAACCTTTCCAGGGAATGGCGCGAAAAGCAAGAGGAGGCCATCAAGGCGCGTGACGCTGCATCCAAAGCGAAACGTCAGGAGATCATCGCCAAGGCTGAACGCGCAATTGACGGTTTTTACGAGGAATATGCCCACAAGAAGGAGCGGAACATCAGAGAGAACAAGTGGGTTTTCTTTGGGACTCGCGTCCACAGACATGGGTCTAAGATCTCCACAGGGAACTCGAGAAAGATTTCCTAGAGAACCAATCACTTTCCCTTTCGTCTGGCACCACTTGGTCACGGATTTGTGACCTCGTCGAGCTCCAAAATTCCCAAAGCAAAACCATCGCCCGAGCAGGACCTAACACCACTGACATATCCCGGTTCAAGGAGGTGTTGCTGCGTCTGAAGAGGGAGGGAGAAAACGCGCCTGGGGCTCAAGGCTACTAGATAGATGTATATTCGAGTTCCTAATTTACCGCACTCGTAGGACCCTTCAAAGCTTTGCCTGCGCCTCGCTGGTCTCCCCTGGGAGGTGAGCATGGATCCACGCGATGACCTCGTCCGTGAACTTCTCATCCATGCCATCGGGCTCATTGGCGAGCTCGTGGTATCCGCCCTAGATGGGTTCATTTGAGTGAGCAAATACAACGAGATCAAATAGTCACCCACTGTGTAAGAGGAAAATGTCTTGTCGTCAGCCTTGACCTTCTCTACAAATGACTTGGACGCGTCGTAAGAGGTGATCTGAACGAGACTAAGCAACGTATAAAGCACGACGAATCGAATCCTACCTTATCACTGTCACCGTGGAAAGTAATAAGCTACAAAACCGTTGGTCAGCGTTCCACTGCACATGAAACGGAGTGGTTTCGGCGCATACAGGAAGAGATTGCGGGAAGTGGACGTAATCCTCATCGACCAACTTCTTGCCCTAGAATACGAAAAATGGAGTTAGAAAGGGCACACACCCATCTGGCGCAGCCCCCACGCACCCCGTCGAACATATCAGTGAGCCCAGCAACAGTTCCAGTTTGTTTGCAGAGTGGGTCGCTGAGGACCTTGTTCCTCTCAGGGTGACGGTTGAGATCCTACAAAACCGGCCGCCCAGTCAGTGAAAGACTTTTGGAGAGCATGTGAGGGTCCCCCCCTCCTACCCCTTCGTCCATAGGTGTGGGAACTAGCAGATTCGGCAGGAACGACCTCGCTTTCCTACCCACCCACCTCTGGAGAGACGACGCAGGGGTCGACAAAATCAACAATGGGCTCGACGCGATCACTCCAGACAAGAGTTTGACGGTATCTGGCGAGGGGGGGCCAGTCGTTCTCGTCACGAATCCAAGTACATTTCCACCTCCCTGGGCACCCGAACCGAACAAGATCAGACAAACCACAAAACAACACACATAACACACCAAACACTGACCATAGAATGTCCCATCAAGAAGGTAGGGACGCCTGGAACCTCCTTCCTCGCATGCACGATCGCCCACTCGATATCCCCGAACTGCTCTTTCCAACTCGTCTTCCCATAAGAACTATTCTTGCTCTTATTCGCCGCATCTAAAGCAGTCTTGCCGAACCCACGAGCGTCGTAAGTGAAGACGGTGACCCCTTTCTCCGGGTACTTGACATGCGCGTGGCTGTATCGACCGACGTGCTCGGCAAAGCCGTGAACGAAAACGAGCAGCGCTTTGGGTTGATCGGCCTTGTAGGTCCGAGTGTAGAACTTAGTACCAGCGGGGCCGGTAAGCCAGCTCTCTTCGAACGGGGTGGAGGTCATGGTAGGTGCGGGTCGGCTGGTAACGGTCGTGCCGTTCCCGGTGGCCGGTGTCACTTGTAGGAAAGGAAGGGCACCTCCGTGGGCAACGCTCAAACGGCGCACGGCAAACGCGGAGCACCACTAGTCACAATCTGTTTCATATCTTTCCCAAGAGTTTTGCGGGAAACAAGCATCTGATCAACTCCCGCGCAGAAAGGAGATGCGAGGCGACTTGAAACATTTAAGCCGCTTTGAGTTTCAATTTATTTCACAAAGGTTGATTATGCTACTGGCAAAACAAGACGCAGAAGATACGAAAATGGGGGCGAAAGGAATGTGTGAGAATAATGATAGATATGTCCAAGGAAAACTGTAGGGAGTGTGATGGGAGGTCGGCTCACGGACAATAAGGCCGACCAAAAGGACGCCCAATATTGGGTAGATACACGCCCATCGCACGATGTCAAGTCATATGTGATGCGGGGTGGGAGAGGGAGGTGATTCTAAAAGCAGCAAAACAAGAGAGGACGATAAATCCAGACACCAGATTACACAGCGATGAGATGCGAGAAAGGGATGAGGAAGAGAGGCCGGCTTGCAAGAAACCCAAGGGAAGGGAACATCACTGGGAACGGCGGAAGGGTCATGTCTGGGGAACTGGTCCATCGATAAACGATGTCCGGTTGTAATCTGCGGCTAGAGAGGGTGTCAATATCTTGGAGAGGTCGCCGACTTGAAGGAGAGGTGCTTACTGTTCATCCACACTCTATTGCCCCACCATTTCAGCGTGACACCTCCCTTTGGAAATTGGAGGGTGAAGAAGATGAAGATGAAACAGAACACAGTGCCTGTTAGAAGACAATAGGTCAGGCCGAGCTCTCTTGACAAAATCAAACCGTGGACGTACCAGCGTCCAGTGCAGCACTTGTGACATAGTTGAACTTGGACCACCACAAAAAGTTCCTCCGTCTGATCCAATATTGAAAGATGAATCCGACCACGAACCACGAAGAGTAGTTGATACCGGTGGCCGGAGGAATAAAACCGACGCCGTTCAGGACGATCGGGGTGCTGATATATTTGACCCTGGACTTGGGATGCCATCGTTGCCATAGCCAGAAAGGGATTGGCAAAAAGGCGCCGATGATGATGGCGTATAAGAACGGATAATAGACCGACCCAGGTCCAAATTGACGCTTTGGTCCAACCAGGCCCCAAATGGCGGAGGCGGTGTAGAAGACCTGATTGTATGGACAAGTCAACGAGCTTTTCTGGCCCTTTTGACAGATGTCTGGGATGTTGGCGAACATCCATCGTTTCACCCCAGCTTGCACAAAAGTAGCCAAGCATGTACAAATCAGTTGGACTATTTCTGGGTCAGCGAAAGGGTTGGGATAGGCGATAGGGGATTCTTACCCGTGAATGTAGATCGTGGTGGTACTTTGATGTAGTGACCAAGCTTCAGGTCTTGGACAAAGAGCGTTGCTCCCGCCAGGGTTTGCACGGAATAAGCCTTGAATACCTAATATTACAGTGGTTAATGACTGGTCAGACCCAAAACCGGATAAGCGACTTACCATGTTTGCCAGAGGATTACCAGGTAGCAACGTGCCCGGAATAATTTGTGCAACAAGGTTGAGGGAAATCTGCATGCAAGATTGGTGATTAGGCGGGTGGTGACCGGCGGATAGTCATACTCACCGTTTGGCCCGTCATCGCATAGATGAATCCGCTGGGTAGCACGTATATCACTGGCAACAGGACCGCCAACAACAACGCCCAAACTGGAACGCCGGTTTTCCAGACCTCCATCGAGATGACCGCACACCCGAAAAAGATGACAAATGCTACACCATACCACCAATCAGGGACTTCGGGGTAGTTCCTCATCAGTTTGGCATGAATATCGTCCTTCTCAACCTTCATCCTCTTGAAGCCATTGATCAGCGTGCGCCCGTGGTATAACAGGGTATGGACGAGAACGCAAGTGGAGAGAGTGAATGCGATAAGGTAAGTCATCGCGAGAGTCGCCGGGAGATACAGGGGAGAGTAGTTGTTGTAGGCCTCCATATCGAACTTGTCCTCGTGTGTCAGGACCCGAGTGATGTTGTATTCGTCGCCGAACTTGTCGTAGAGTACATTGGCGGAGATGGGGAAATGTGCCAAATGCCACGCCTGTCGGGGGCCGGTCGATAAGTACGTCAGCGATTCAGTCGTGCGCGACTTACGTTGGTATAATAAAGGATGGGAACCATGATCCAGTAGAAGAGAACAAATCCAGCGAAGACGTGGACCTCAGCCCACCATGGGACCATAAGAGGGCTTCCAATCCATGTGATCTGTGACCAGTCAAAGGTAATGACACTCATTCCCAAACCGGTGGATACCCCAAAGAGCTGATTGACAGGGACATTCCTCGGGGCGATCCAACAAATCCACGAAAATACCGAGAGTCCAGTGAACAAGAACCCTGAATGGATAATATTAGGAAACGGCGGGCGAGGTTGTCGCCGATGAACTCACCAGGGAGGAAGAAGAAAAGGAAGGTTCCTCCGAGCAGGTACATGAAAAATCGGTACCGACTAATGCCACCGCTTTCCTCGTCCTCTTCGGCGTGGAGAGTATTCAACAAAGTACAGGCAACCAAATTCTGCGGCCACACCATACTGGCGGGCCAGACAAGGAATCGTCGACAGAGTCCGGCCAATCCGAACCCGGTCAGCTGCGTAGCCAAGACAAGTGTGATATCGAAACCGAAGCCGTGAGCGACGCCGTAAAAGACCTCAAGAACCACGATGGCGTTCAAGGCGTACGGAGGGGTAACGGCGACGTTGGCCATAATGAACACCAAAACATGTTCCTTGATGTTCCAGGGTCCAGGGTTGAGAGAAAATTCCACTCCACCAAGCCACCTCGGCAGCCGGTAGGTCTTGGTTGGAACGACGAAAGCGAAGAATTTGCCAATTGGGTATGAAATCAGAACCAGGGCGAGAGGGGCTACCGAAGGTGCTGGTGATCGGAAGGTGTAATAAACATTCAAAGCCCTAGAAACAGGCTTGTCAGGTGAGAGAGATTGCTTGTATGTGCGACGAAACATACGCAGAAATGAGGCAAAGGACAAGACCAATCAACCACATCCGTATCGTCATCGCGGGCATCTCTGGATCGTCGATGTTGGAAACTGATGCCCGAACCTCTGGGAACGGGCTATCATCCTCCTCGTCACCCAAGGTGTCAAAATCGAAGCCCATCCTGCACACAGAAGCCAGTCAGCACCAGGAATCACCAAGGAACACGCTTTGACCAGTGGGACAAGGTGACGCCGAAAACGTCGCGACGGGGGAAGTGGAGACTCACTTTATTGACTCGGTCCGACTCTCAGTGTCAACCATGCTCGCCGAGCTTTCGAGTCCAGATATCGAATGAGACTTGCCGCTCGAAGCACCATAGTTTGGTTCCTCTTCCCGCATTTTTTCTCTGCCAGACGTGAGGGAAAAAACGCCGCGTCGCGAGCTGACCTTGGTGCTTTCGTACTGAGAGAGCGAATGACCGTCTATTGAGAGAGGAGTTTCCGGCATAATGCGCCGAAGTCGGTATGGGTCGTCGACTGCATCCTGCGAGTCGGTGGAAGGGGGAGTCTCGACTACACCCGTTGGGGGAGGGTTGAGGGCTTGCTGGTGTAAAAGCAGTAGATTCGAGAGCGCGTTTGATTGGCCAAGGCCATGGGGAGAGGCCAAGGGGTCGAATACTGGGGCGGGAAAGGTTACATGTCGCAGCTCTGCTGAATCATTGAGTGGGCTCGCAGGGGACTGGAGAATTGAGGGCGGAACACCGGCTTGTTGGTCGGCGGTGGTGGGTGGTACATAGGCAAAAACGTCTTCATCTTCGCTCTCTTCTTCTTCGATGGAGTAGTCGTTCGAGTAGGTGTAGTCCGTTCCCTGACTGGTGGAATAGTACCCACCCGAAGTAGTCGGCCTTTGTGACGAAGTCTGGGGGCGAGAAGAAGCGTCGGCCGTCGAAAGCTCTCGTCCCTGCATTTTTTGGGAAGATAGCTGTGGACGACGAAGGCGGAGGCAACGGGGGACGGCGAGGACGGCGGGAGGGGGAAGGGTGGGACTTGGCAGACAGCAGCACTAGATATCGCATCTGTCCACACTTGGCGCCTACGCACCCAAGGCACAACCCAGAACAACGGGGACCCCGAAACCGCGCCGGCCGGTGGACCGGCACCCCCGGCACGATTGATCGTTCCTGACTTGAGTCGTCCATTTCGCCCCAATCGAAATGTTTTACAGGACACACACATACCGGCCCCCGCCCCCCGTCGCAGCCTCTGTACCCCCAGACGAACCCGCAAACATATACTATAAGCGGGGCTTTTCGCCGGAGATGACTCTACACCACCATCCCCGCCATCACCCTTCAATAGCAAAACCTCCCACCGGCCCACCAACTGCGCAAAAAGTCCCACCCCTGGATCTGTCAGATATGAGCCGGGGCCGCCATTGGGCCATTCCGGGAAAAGTCTACCAACGTCATCTGTCTTTTGTCCTCATGTCCCATTCTAAGCACCAATCTGTGCGATCCCAATAAGTTGGTAGGAGTATAACGCCAGTCGAACGTGACGCCTGGTCCCCACATAGACCTTTTATATATTGACCGGCACGCCCACGACATGAAAGCCATCCTGATTTAATGTTAACAGGGTGTGCTCCTTGGCCGTACCGTTCCCGCGTCCCTCGGCGTCGGAATCTCGCGGGCTTGTTGAGCCCCGTACTAGCCCCGCGAGGCTGAGGTATAAACCTCGCCCCTGATCCGAGATGCGTAAACGGAGGGTGTGATTGTGGTTTCGTTTCTCATCCGCCCCCTCTGACGTGAAGTTTCCCACCGCATGTCCGTACTCCAGGCGATCGACATGAGGGCTTGTCGCCTTCCTGGGATCTGGACAGCGGACGATGAAGCGACATGCCTTGAGGTGGCAGGTTAAAAGAGCAGCCGCCAGTCAGTCACGGTGGCACGAGGCGGAAGAAAACTGGAACTGAGATTAGTTCAAGGCACATCCGATCGGTCGCCGGAGTTCTATTCTCGAAATGAAACAAAGTATGCTTATGAAAGGACTTGGACCTTTTTGATTACGAATTCGAGGACATCCACCAAAGAAGTACAGCATATCCTTGGGTCGGGTGTGTCATATCTCCAACGTGTACCGGCGCGGGGGTTCGCTGCGGCAGGTCGAGTATCCCGATGGTTCGGAAAACTCGGTGGCCAAGGAGATCATTCGCTATCACGTAATTCCAGGCTGGTCCTGGACTCCTGAGGACTCATGCCGGTGCGATTATCGATGGACACGCACTGAGGGTGTGCATCACACCCAATTCAATCGTGTACAGCATCTCAGAGCGCGGAGAGGTTGCCGGCAGGCGCGAGGGGTGGGAACCCAGAACACGGATACGGTTGAAGAATGAGTGGAACGTGATCACCCGTGGGAACTCTCCTGACCGAAAACTCGAGGTGGTGGTCGTTGCCCATGGAGGGCGATGGGTCGGTTGCGCATTCCACTGCCGGGTGAGAGGGTGCGGTGCATCGGAGATGGTCCTTCGGGGCTCGCCGTCGTCGAGTCTGTCCGCCGATCGCGTCTGGGAAACCAGGGGTGTCATCAAACCTCTCACTGTATGAGGACATAATCGGACAGCGTGCAGAGAGCACGTTCCCAGAAAAGCTTGCCGATGATCTACGGTAACCACCCAGGCACGCCAGGGACCTTCTTGCCATTCCAGAAAGCACAAGGTACCGATCGAGAGAGCATCAGATGATCTCCAGGTGGCCACGGAGTGCGGCGAGAACGTATGCAGGCAATCAGATCGCCGTCGAGGGATGAACATTAACGTACTTGTAAAGAGATGACCCTCGTGGCAACCCCAGACCTATTCATCAGGTGCCATTGAGGGACACCGGAAAAAAAATCACACCTCGGCGGGTTTTGGACCCAAATTTGGACCGTATTGGCGATCTTACCTCTCCGCCGATTATCGGGGGTCCCAGCGGACCCTGTATGGGAGCTGGGCCTCAGGCTCGACTGGGTCAACCGATCTGGCGCCGGGACCTGAAGGTCTGGCACTAAGAATAACCTTGGCTACGGAAAACGGAAAATATGACCGACGACCGGGCGTTGAGACCGGTGCCACGAAACTCTGATACAGAAACGACGACACCGGTGGTCGGAATCATGGGTCGAAGAGAGTGAATAGGTTATGTAAGTTCGGCACCTGATCGTCAAGAGAAAGAAAGCGGAGTGGCAGGCTGGAGCCACCGACAGTGCCAACCAGCGATTACCGGTGCTGTTGAGCCTAACAACGTGTTGCAGAGCCGGGGAGACATGGAATACAGTTCGTAAACTTTCTTGCTGCACGAGGCAAAAGGGGTCACTACGCGAGTTGGCAATGTAATTCGGGCAGGCCAGGCGAACATCGACAACATAAATCTAGCTGGAATAGGGGCTCAGAGCACCTTGGGTGGCAATATTTCTACCATACAAGGCATAATTAGAACGTGCGGTCGACCGGCCGACTTGATATATAAGCCGTGTCAAGCAAGAGCCGAACACGACGCGGACGGTAGGGGTCGTGAATATCTAGACACGATGAAAACTTGAGACATCTTTCGACCAAAGCTCCTCGACGGCGAAAAGGTAGTTGAGAGTAGCAGCCAAGCGAACCCCGGCCATTGCGAACAGTTTCTCCACCACCCACTCCCGCGCGATCTTCCCTCCGTACTCGGGCGTGTCCAACTCCAGGTAAGGGTGCGATGGCTGTCCGCCAAGCAAGCCGAACCTCGGCGACGACGAACCACCATAGGGAGGCTCATCCATCTCCTTGGGCCAGATCCAGTCGCAATTCATCTGATGAATTGGGGTCGCCCAATGATAAGGGCACACTGCCTCATCGTCGGTGTCACTAGGCCTCCAAGCCCTCCCAACGACAAGTTGTTTCGTCTGTTGCCATAGCGGGAGCGGTTCTGGATCCTGTTGGCCGGGACATTCAAGCCACGAGTTAACCTCATCCTGCCACCTTCCGCCGATACCATCGATCACGATCTTCCGAATCAAAGGATCATAAATAGCTCCTCGAAGGTGCTTCTCAATCTCGTGATCAGGCGCACGTTTCGTGTAGTTGTGCGGGGTAGTGCGGATGGCTTTGGCGACGATAAGGCCGTCCCACATGGAATGGAACTCTATGCGAGAGGGATGGGTATAATGATCACCCAATCCCTGGTTGACGGGCACAAACTACTCACTCGTGATACGTCCATCCCACCTGACCTTGTCGCCGTTGCCGCCGCGGTCACGGCCCGTCAAATGCAGAGGCATGTGCAGGTCACCGAAAAAATGGATCAAGAATTTAAGAGCCTCTTCCGCGACGGGATCAGCCTCAGGTCCTCCGGCTTCAACCCATTCGGCCAACAGCCCAGTGGTGTTCCGAATACCACCTAGGACGTTAATCCCCTCGCGGCCGTTCCAGCCGTTGGGTCCGGGGAATAAACACTGCTGAGGAGGGTGGTCGCCCTTGCCGCCGACGTAATGGAGGGGTCCGGACCAGCGCATACCAAACCGGAACTTGTCGGCCCACGCCGCAACATACGATAGAGAGCAAGACCGTGCAGATTCGTCTGGAGTTTCAGCTTCTGATTGACTTGGTGGGTGCAGGATGGAACAAAGGACGGGGAGGACGTTTGGATGCAGATATATCTGAGCTATCGTTGCCACGATCTCATGTCCTGTAGGTCGGCATCACTCCGTTATATTTGCTTTAATAAAAAAACAAAGCCGGGCTAACCTGCGGCTCCCCAAGCATACGCTCCAGGTGCAACAACGGAAGCAATGACGCCGAGATTGACGAACAGGTTGGACTTGAGTTTCATCGTGGATGACTGTGCTGGTGTGGGAGAAGGAAGGGAAGGGAGAAAAAGAAGGGCAATGTGCCGTTTATATGTTAAACGGGCAGGTCAAAGAGAGGGAGGTCGTTCTCTTTCGCCGAGGTCACAACGGTTGTGGTTGAGAATCAGCTCAAAACGGAAGCCAGGCGCGACTTGCCTTCGGACGCTTTTGTTTCCGCCCTCGATCGCTTTGGCCGCCCATTCAGAGGGAGCCTTTGTGGACGAGGAAGGACCGAGATGTTGTTGTCAAGTGTACATTCTAAGAACATGCTGATACGTATGACAAACCTAGGCAATCTGTATTTCCTCTGGAAAATCTGCCCACAAAAATCAACCGGGGCGCAGCATTTCTCTGGACTAAAAAAAAACATCAAAAACGATCCCGCCAACTCGAGGAGGGAAAAAGGCCCACGGATTCAGAAAGGTCCCCTTGCATAACTGTAGGTGGGTGGACTGCGTAAAACCGCAAAGGTCCCTTTGTCCGCGAACGATGAAAGCCTCGGCCGAAACTTGCGCTCGCACTCCCTAGTACCAAACACCCCAGTCGTGAGGACGAACTTTAATTCGTGACCCTGTTCCACCGCCTTTATAGCGAGTGCCTCTAGGCAGGCATCTACCTCCCCCCATGCGTCATTGTGTATGAATTCGATCCCATAGGATTGGTACACCGGCGCTTCGTGGAGCGTGAGCTCTTTAGGTACTTTGGTGATGGTGTGGAGCATTGGTATGATCCAGTCATCCAGGATGTTAAGGTCCCTTGTGCTCAGTCGGAGACTTTGTAGTCTGAGGCACGGGCCAAGGTCGACGAGTGGCCGATCCGTTGGCAGGGGTTCGAGCAGTGAATTCTGGTTCCCATCGAAAGATAATCCGGAGTCTGTCGTAGTTCGTTAGCCAGCAAGAATTATCTAAGCGGTCCAGAATTCACATTACCTCTCATTGGTGCCAAAACCTGCAGCCTCTTAAGAGTGGGGGCGCATGCGGCAACCAGGTCGCATAGTGGCTGGCGGAATGGACTCTCGGCGACCCGAACTTCCTGGAAGCGCACCGGGCAAGCGGCCAGCCCCTTCAGGAAGACGTCGTTCTCGCGCTCCTGGCTATTTATGTAGAGACGGCCGCGGAAGCGTTCGGCAGCCCTCTCGAGGTACACCCCCCTCTCGTGGTGGCGTCGCACCCGTCCGTGACCCAGATTTAGGTCCTCCAAGTGGGGGAAACAGTCGATCAAGGCGAAGAGTTCCTTGGGGGTGTTCATGGCCATCGAATCGACCTCCAAGTACCGGATGGACTGGAGAAACGAGACCGACGCCTGTTGAAGCGGCAAGACGAGGGGGGTGATATCGTATTGGGTAAAGATGAGGTTCTCCACCCTCGGGAAAGTAACCAGATGCGGCAAGATTTGACTGAAGGCCTCAGGGGTAACCCACTGGTCAGTCTTCTCCCGGAAGTGCAGCGTTTGCGCAAAACCGTAGGGGCTGGTTTCTCCGTGGGAGATGACCGCTTGCCATCGACTGAAGAGGTCCATGGACGTGAATTCAACCTCGTGAAAGAGGTACTGCCACGCTCGAGGTAACCATGCCCTCGCAACCAGCGAACACGATTTCAAGGTCTGCGTCCCGAGCTTTCGCTCTCTGGGGGTGACCTTGGTGTCAGTGAAATTGCCCACTTCGTCTATGACCGCATCAAGCAGCTCTTGCGCAAGGTCGTTGATGGTGGCTATGGTCATGATGAGAGGCGGGTGGGATTTTAACGGGGTCTTGGGTTTATATAAATACTCCGCGGGGCCGTAGTCAGACGCCAAACACTTCACGCTCCTGCCCACGGCGCAGCTGGCGTTACACTGTGAATCAAAGGGTGGGACTGCGGGAATCGAAGAGCTCGAATTCGCGAAGTCAGAGCAGAGCCTTGGTAAACCTGCGCACCAAGTCAAATACCCCTCTAGGGCTCCTATTGTATGAGTCGATAGGCTGGTATCTACGCTACATAGTACAAATAGGTAGAAAATCCTAGTAAAACGGTATGTACGGCCGACCAGCACCTCATAACTCCGCCTCATCACCAAATGGATCCCAATCGTCGACAAAATAATCTTTCTCCTTCTCGTCCTCTTCGTCATGCACGCTCCTTGGCTTCCGGGCCCTTGTCTCATCCTCTTCTGAACTCGGTTCACTACCGCTGCTTTCATCACCGCTCTTCTTCGCAGGCAACTCGCGTGACAATCTCCTCTTTGCGCTTTCCAACCTCTTCTGAAGAAGAGGTTCGCTCGGGTAGGGTGTAGTGAGGGAGGAGTCGGTAGGGGTATCCGAGCGGGGTCTGATATCGAAGTCATCGTCGGAGCCTTCTTCCTCCTCCTTCTCTTCGTTCATGACTTGTTTTAGGAACCGCTCGAAATTTCGACCCCGGTTCCATACGCTGCAATCCTCGACGGGTCCCTCAGGGTCCTGCGCGGTTACCACGAACGGCCTGTTCGTCCTGGACTTCTTCTTCCTCTCGAAGTCGGACTTGCTTAGTGTGATATGAACGGAGTCCATCTGATCATGATGCTGGAGAACGGAATAAATTTAGTCGCAGCAGCAGGATGTAAAGGGGTAATGAACCGCACATAAAGGATGGCTTTCTTTGACTCTTCGATGGCCTGCGGCCACACCCTTCCGAGATGATAATCATCCTCGCCCTCCCACACCACTCCGTCCTTAGACATGGGGGCCTTGGCTCTCCTCTTCCCTTTCCCCTTCTCCGCCTTCAGCTGGTCATCAAAGTTCCTGGAGAGCTTGACCTTTGTCTTCCCCTTCTTAACATACCCCGGCTTGTTCGCCGAAGCAGAGTGCACCTCAACATCCCCCTGAACCTCAAAGACGTGTTCGGGACTGGAATCAAGGTCGAACAGAAACAAGATCAGCTTGTACAGCAGTTTAAACGAGTAGTTTGGTGGGACCAGGACAGTCCTGTAGGTGTGGTTCTGTAGAGATCGATAGGATGCAGATTTGGATACCCGTTTGGACGCGGTGGGTTCCGTGTGGACGAGTTGAAAGCGCAGTTCGAGATGTTTGGATGTTCTGAGCGCAATGGGTAGGATGAGGACATGAGCGACCTTCAGACTAAACGGATTGGATGGCGAGTCCGAAGGGATTGAGTGACCATTGGGGGTGGCGAACCCCTTCAACGGAGATGAGAACGTCGACGAGCTCGCATACGAGGATGACCCGGATTGGAACCGTTTCGTGCTCGGCGGTGATGACGAGCTGGGTGAGTCGAAAATATTCCGTGGTCGTTTGAGCATGGTGAGAGGACGGATCACTAGGGGCGACTATGAGAGCGGAACCCGACTTTCCTCGCAAGTTTGAATCCGGTTCACTCTACGTAAAAACGCAAATCATCGGGCGTTTGTGTGATCCTTTGAGCTTTGAGCTTTGAGCTTTGAGCTTTGAGCTTTGAGCTTTGGCTTTGGCCCTTAAGTAGCCTTTGGCGGTCGTGCCTTCAACGCGGAATTGACCGTTTCCAAAGGATGTATTTGTTTCATATGGGAGATACAGAAAGGTGGTGTCTAGCGAGGGCCCTTCCAATCACTGTGGCTTCAAGCAAAAGAGGGAGGTGTCCCTCTACCTACCGTTTTGGTAAACCAGGGTCCCAGTGTGCTCGTATACGGCGGACCTCGTCAGGGGGACCAGCGATCCACCTCACATAACCCAAGTAGACCGTCACGAGGTCTCAATCAGCCAACCGAGCCACATGCGAGGCGACCAAGGGGCGCGTGCTGTCTGCGTCCCCGGCTATGAACTTGACCTGTTGACAAACATACCGGATGCAACTAGCAGCGTTTCCCCCGTTCATCTCAGTGTTCGAGGCATAACGTCTGTTGCACCTTAACCACTGAGCGAGGAGCGCTGTCGATGCTGTTCGTAACGCGGTCGGTGTGAGTTCTGCCGCTGTCGCTGTCGGGGTATTTATGATATCGAAGGCGATGTTGGGTCCACCAATGGTATCAACCGAGATCCTAGAGTATACCCGAAGCATCAGCCGCTCGTTCACGTTGACCTCGAGCGCGCCAAAGAACTTCGTAGGTCATGGTATTTGCCGAGAAGAAGTCGGGTGAGCCGACACAATGGATTGTTCCAATCCCACAGACAACGATCAACTGAACAGAAATGATCATGGGGCGTCACAGGAGGCAAATAATCATCGTCAGAAGCTGAACGCTGAGGTTCAAAGCACGACCATCGAACACGTTCTGGTGGTAACAGTCCTCGTAAATACCGAGCGTCGTCGTCCATCGAGACATTGGGACGGAACAACTGGGATTGTCATAACGAAGGAAGGAGGCAAACGCACGGAGCGCCAAACGGTGGATTGCAAACTGTTGTCACAAGATGTACAGATTGTGAAAGGTTTGTGTGGTGCCCAAACATTAAACGGCGTGAACACAAGTGATACAAGGATGCGCTTCAGATCCATAAATACTCAATGAAATAAGTAGCCAACCCTCTACGAGATCCTCTCATACAGACACATGTACGCCTTCGACTTGAGAACTTCTTCGAGAGTCGTAAGCCTCACGACGGTGTCACTAATGTACGCCCATTGTCGCGGCTCGTTCTTCTCGTGAACCTTCTCATCCTTGTCAGGTTTGTCATGCTTCCCGTGCTTCTCGGCCTTATCCATCTTGTCACCCTTCGGCGAATGGTCCGAGGCAGTCGAAGCGGAGTCCACTGTTTCCACAGTCTGAGCGGTCTCCAGATGCTTCGACCTGTGGGGCAGTGCAGTATACGCCACATAGTGCCCCCCCAACTGTCGCCATATCGTCGCCTGAGTTCTCAACTTGGCCTGGAGGCGAATGTGCTCACCATGTTCCCGATGTGCACTACAACAGCGTACAGCCTGTATATGCATTTGCCTTTGGCTCGGCTATTCTGCTTCGACTTTTTGCTAGGCAGCCCAAAGTCCTCCTTGTTAGGAGCTAAGAACGGTGTGATGTCCAGGTACTCCGGGAACGTGACAAAGTCATCGAGTTTCTTGAACCCCATGGAAAACGACATGAACGGTGTCTTGGAAGTTTGTTGGAACCTCTTCAAGTGAACGACCAAGATGAGAGGGGGATCCGCAATGAGATATCGCTTGTAGAACTTTCTCATCACAACTTGTTTCGACTTAGGGATTCTGGGATTCTCGGGTACTAGGGACTGGGGTGCGTACTTGGGAGAGGAAATGACTGCGGCTATCGAGGGGTTCCTGGGGAGGTCTTCCTGAGAAGCAAAGGGGGAAACGGAAGGTGATCCAGCGGAAGATGCGTCAGAGAGTGAAGCATCCGTATCGTCGAAACTATCATCGGAGGAATCGCTTTCAACCCGTTGCCTGCGGGGGACCCTCCGCCGTAACATCCTGGGAGGGTTCAGTGACGCAGAAGCGAGGTTGTAAATAGACGTAGGTGCAGGCGATGGAGTTACAGTTGTGGCGGTCATCGGAGACTCTGGGCCTGTAGTTGAGATCACGGGAATCGTGAAGCCTGCGTAGGTAACGGCTTGGCTGACATCAGGGCTGAGGTCCGGAGACTTGACATCGTCGGGTTCAGGCCGATCTATTAACAACGGGGGAGGCTTCGGGAGGACCCCTGCGATACGAGATTCGACAGTGGTGGGGAGAGAGACGGCGGAAGGTCCCTTGTTCTCCAAGCTAAAGCTTGAATCGTTCGGGACGAGAGAGACAGCTGATGTTGAGACGGGGGAGATAGATATCGGTGACGGTGACGCAGGCGATGGATCTGAAACGGGCTTAGGTGTCGCGGGACTAACGGCCGGAGGAAACTGAGTTGAGGGGGAAGGGGAGGGAGATTTAGGTGGGCCTGGCGATGGCTCGGGAATGTCCTTATCGCTCTCGGACGTATCAGAGCTATCTCCATGATCCTCATTGGGTCTGTTGGCGATCTTCCAGCAATTCCTACATCCAACCACGTTCTCCCCTTCCAACATCTCAACGGAAGTGAACATCCTCAACAAATCTTCGACACTAGGTATCTGCGAGAGCTTACTCCAAAGGGCGTACCCGTTTTGCGCGGGTGCGCCGACACTGGGAACGCCTGATAGCAAGGCCGAGAAGGGGTTATTGGTATTCGCGGGGGAAATGTCCGCCAAGATGTGTCGCAAGTACGCGGACTTTGCAGCCGTGAGCTTGTGTTTGTGCGGTTTCACAGAGACGCGAGAGTGGATAATATCCGGTAGAAGTGGTTTGGTGGGTCTAGAGTGGGGCGAGGCAGCGCGTGATGGTGGTTCAGAAGGGTTTGGTGTGGCCTCTCGGGTGCTCGGCAAAGTAACGTCCGTAGGAGATTTTCCCGGCGTATCCGACGTGACGAGAACGGCCCTAAGGTACTCGTCATCTGGCCGCGAGGACCGCCCGCGGCTGCGGGATCTCTCGCTTTTCTTTCCCGGCATGCCACGACTGAGCCTCCTGCTTAACTTCACCCAGCGATCCAGGTCGGACTTTTTATCCTTGCCCGGCTCTACGAACTCTATATGCGGTCCATCAGGGACTGATGTCTCGGGGGGTGAGGGGGGACTGGGATGGAGAGCGACGTCGGCGTCAGAGTCCACGTTTTCGTGAAGGTCCTCCTGGCTCCTGACTCGTGGATCCACCGTTTCTGGCACGTATTCCGGTGGGCCACCCACGCTTGTGCGCACGAGGTCAGGGGGAACCGATGAGGCACGGGACATAGGAGACGAGTAGTTATCATACCGGATACCAAACTTCTTGGCGAACAGCTTAAACTTGTTCCTCTTACGTTCCTTGGCGAAGTCCTCCGGCTTTATACTGAGACTGAGATCGTTGAAGTCCTCGTATGTGTGGGAGATGTGTTTGCATGTCTCGCAGACGAGGAAACTCGCGAGCTTTCCGCCGAAGAGCATGTCGACGAAGGACTGTAACCTGGCTTCTGGCGGTATTTCCGGCAAGTCCTTTGTCGCAGGCATTCAAACCGAATGAAGATTGAATTAAAAGGAGTCGAAGACTCACTGGAACGGCATGGCGCTGAGGCACCTTGGACTTTCGCTTCTGTTTCGGAGGAAGGGGTTGAACCTTTTTGATTACCTGATTGATCATAGGTCAGACAAAGACAAAAGCTGAATGGAGGGAACAATGCGTTCACGCACGTCCAGTTCCTCCATACGCATGGCATCTAATAGAAGACGCAAGAATTCATGGGCATCCTGCTGTCGGAAGTCGAGATATTGATCATACTTGCGACCGATAACGCGCAACACTTCCCTTGTAAATGGGATTATTAGCCACGGCAAAGTTGGTAAACGGCATGGACAGACCTGGGTGTTCCAATTTCCCGTTTACGATCCTCTTGAATGGTCCACGCGCGAAGCAAGAAATGGACGAAAGCGTCGCCAAGGGGCATGGAATCGATGGGCTCGTGATCAGCTGCACCCCCCAGACCGTGGCCGTTGGTCAGCTGTGGCGATCGCTTTGCTAGGATGGGCCCTGAGGTTTCCGTCTGGAAGGGGTGGTTGTTTGAGTCGAAATGAACGAGGTCGTAAAGCTCCTGAGAGGCGACCAACTGAATAGAAATGTGAGCGTGGAAGAGGAGAGGGTGGTATTTTTAACAGCAATAGGACATACGCCTTGCAGCACGGAATTCATGAAGCAGGTGTTGCCATGATTGATGAGGCCAGGTGGTAGATATGCGTCTTGCTCGCGTTCCTGCTTCTCTTTGACGGACTTGAAGAGCTCCTGGTGTACTTTCTGTTTCTGCCTGAGCATGGGTGCAATCCGAAGGCGCTGAGCACCTGGGCAGCCGTCGGACGCGGACTGGAGATGATTATCGCTGGAAGGAGAGGCTTCGGCTGATCGCTGCGACTGTATCGGCCGGCCATCAAATGTATTTTTTATATCTTTTTATCTTCTTGTCCATCACGTCCACTCTTTGCAACGGTCAAACGGTTTCGGTGGCTCTAAGCTCATCAATGGCGCGGTTGCTCGTTTCTGCCGCATGGCGCTTCCATTGTCCTCCTGCCGACGCAATGTCCGCAACGGTTCTGGCGAGCATGTATTTATACCGAGCGGGTCTTGACTTTCGCGGTTTAAGCTACAGCCCGCCCCTTCGTCCTGCCCGTTCCTTCCTTTCGTCCCAACGGCATGCTCGCCTCTCTCTTCCTCTCCGCCCTCGCCGCGTCCATCGTGACTGCCGCTCCGCCCTGCGAAACAGACCCGAGCCAGCCAACCCCACCGGTGTCCGTCCCATATAACGGATCGACCCCAGCCAAATTCATCTCGGCGGCCTGGTACCCTGGATGGGATGCCACCACCTTCCCTCTTTCCGACATTAACTGGGAGAAGTACAGTATCATCACCTACTCCTTTGCGTACGTTTCGTCCATGATTTCGGTAAACTTAGCGCTCACCCATATTTTAGCCTTACCACCCCGGACCCCGCCGTCCTCAATCTTACCGCCTCTGAACCCACCTACATCTCCGAGTTCGTCAAGCAGGCTCAGGACCATGGCACAATGGCTAGCATCTCCATCGGCGGATGGAGTGGTTCCCGTTATTTCTCTTCGGCAGTCACCCCCCAGAACCGTTCCACGTTCATCAAGGCCGTCCTTGGTTTGGTCACCGAGTATCATCTTGACGGGCTTGACTTCGAGTAAGTCGAACATAATTCCCACACCGTCGCCACGCCGCTCATGCCTTTCCTTACCTTTTAGCTGGGAATATCCCAACATGGATGGCATCGGCTGTAATGAGGTTTCTGGGGCTGATTCTGAGAATTTCCTTGGATTCCTCCAGGAGTTGCGCGCGCAACCTGAGGCAAAGAATCTCTACCTCACTGCCGCCGTCTCAACTTCTCCGTTCGCTGACCCCGATCGTAAACCTTTGTCTGACGTGTCTAAATTCGCTGAGGTTCTTAATTACATCGCCATCATGAACTACGACATCAATGTGGGTACCTCGCACGTTTCACACCAAAAACATATCTGATGATTCATTTTGCAGGGTCAATGGACTACCGACACGGGTGTCGGGCCCAACGCTCCTTTGGATGACGCTTGTTCTGATGTTCAGACTGGCTCCGCCACCAAGGCCGTCAAGGCCTGGACTGATGCTGGTTTCCCTGCGGACAAGATTGTGCTCGGCGTTCCCGCCTATGGCCATTCCTATAACGTCTCTTCCGATGCCGTCGACAGCTCTGGGAATTTGAAGGCCCACCCTGCTTTCACCAAGAGTCCCGTTATCGTCAACAGCGCCGATCAATGCGGCAACCAGGAATCCGAGCCGAGCACTAAGACCTTCGCTGCTTTGATAAGCGAAGGATTCCTGGGGGACGATGGAAAGCCCGCCAGCGGAGTCAAATACCGGTTCGACAATTGCAGTCAGACCGTGAGTTTGATCCGTTGTAAATCAACCCCATTTTATAATTTCTCACGCTCCCCTCGTTCACCAGCCCTTCGTTTACGACGAGACCAAGAAATTGATGGTTTCCTACGACGACCCGCAGTCGTTCGCCGCCAAGGGGAAATTCATCGCACAAAACAACTTGCTCGGGTTCGCCATGTGGGAAATCACGGGTGACCACAACGACCTTCTTATTGATTCCCTCACCGCCGCGGCGGGTGTTACTAATGACTGCTGACCGACGGGCCGTCCCCACCCCCCCTCCTCTTTCGCTTTCGTCTCTTCAGTCCCTGACTTTCTTCCCGGGACCGTGCGCCCAGTCGCGCCGTTCACCATCTGACGACGCGCGGGAGGCTTAGACAACCTTTTATACCCCGACACGAGCGCCCTTTTGTATTTATTTGTGCGCTCTCTGCGGATGTAGGAGAGATCACCGCACCCTCATGACACTGGCAGTGCCAGTCGCCACGAGAAACTATACACTCGCTTTACCCACGCCCAGTACAGATTACCGGTGATATGTAAACTCTTTCCCGAATCGTATTTGCACATTCGTTTGACACATTCTCACGGAACGCGAGATCGTGAGACACGCTGTTTCATACATTGCTGTGGGTTACAAAACGTTGCGAGAACGACAAGATCTTTCAGGGTGATGAATTATTTAACGTCCGGCCTTCAGCTTATTATCACCCCCAAGTGGGATGTAAAGGGAGGCGTTGAGACAAACGAAGGGATGGGGGTGGAGATTAAGACCGAGAGATTGCTGTACAGTGCGGTTTGTGTTTCTTCCAGTTCTGCTTCTGACAGGCCGCATCGCAGTATCTTCATTCAGAGTCACCATCACAAACAAAACAATGGTCGTTAGAAACCATCATCATCCCCGGTGAAACCAGCCGGGCGGAGGGGAAAAAAGATCAGCAACTGACCTGACTTTGTTACACTTACACTTCCTCAGAACCGCGCTAGGGTTCCCACAGTGCGTGCACCTATACAGTTCCACCCTCTTGGGATTCGCCCTCGGATTCACGCACCCATGGGCATCCTCCTCCTCTCCTTCAAGGTCGAGGTTGTTTAACCACGCAGCCAACTCATGCTCCTTGTCCTCCTTCGTCGTAGGCGCTGGTTTATGATGCTCGTATTCGGGGGAGCTTTCTATCACCTCGTTCAACCTCTCCACGACCGATCCCCACTCCTTGACGCCAGGTCCGTAGTGGTCCAGGACGGTCCGGGCGGCCAAAATAGGGAAGGTCTTTTGGTGAGGTATCCCCGTAAGCTTCAAGAACTCTCCCGCAAGTTCTCGTTTATCCATAACAGGCTTTGATCACCGAAAACCCATATCAGATAACGAGTTTTGCGGGGGGAGAGGGATTAGCGGGAGGACCCACCTTGAGTTCATGAAGATCTGGGCTGATTTCCGGTCCCTTGTTGGTCAGGGTAACGAGAATGTTCCAGTCAACCACGCCCTCCATATGTCTTGAATCCGGCGGCGCTTGTTCCATAAACTCCTTCGAATCCTCCATCGCGCTCTGCAAAAACGCGAAACCCAACTCTCTCTTCTCCCCGCCAAACTCCGGATCCAACACGGCCAGTAGACCCTGATCGCAAGCGAACTCGACAGCACGTCTCATCATACAATACTTCAAGAACGGAGTGATCTGCGTGCACTTCATCCCCTTCTTGGAGTACCGCAAACCTTCCTCGGTGTTGGCAGTGAGCGAGACGGCGTAATAATAATACGCGACGTCAGGGTTCCTCTCGATGGCCGCCTTGGCCATAGGGATGGCTTTCAGAAGGTTCTGCGTCATGATGTGATACTTGATCTCGAGAATGTCAGCTCGATCAGTGTCAAGGATGAGACCCGTCTTTCGCAGTTCAGCCGCGCAAACGGGAAGGGCCTCCCTCCATCGCTTGAAAGGTAAACCCACGTCAGCGGCTTCCATTTTCCCGGTCTTGGGATCCGCGGCCTGATACCACCCGTCACTGATCGAAAACTCGGTCTGGACGATCAACCCGGCTATGGTCCTCCCCAACTGCACAAGATTCTTATCCCCAACGGCAGCCTGCATGGCCTTCTGGAACGATGTCGCGGCGGTGAGCGTGTTCATGATGTCCGTGTTCTCCGGTCCATAGTTCTTCATAGCCTCCGAGACCCGGGGGTTCCTGAATCCTCCAGTCATAAAGCTCTGAATGAGCTTCTGGTGATCGAGTGGGGCGAACTCTATCTGTGCGTCGTGGTGGTGAAGACGGATGAAACCACCCATAACGTCGCATCGTACGATAATGTCCGAGCAACGGAGACACGCCACGAGGAAGTTTAACAAAGACTTGTGCTTCATACAGATCTCCCAGCAATGCATCGTAGGAGTCGCCAAGAGAGGGATCGCATGTTGGACCATGAGGGGGGAAGTGGGGAGTTTACGAATGTTTTCGAGAGTCACGTCGATGACGTCTTTGATCCCCAGGGATTTGACGAGCTTCTGGTCAGGTACTTTGTCCGTGACCAGAAGAGCGGCTTGGACGGCATGGCAGAGGGTCACTGTAGCCAATTCGATCGTCTTTGAATCGTTCGGGTCTTCACGCATGATGCGCACGAGAAGGGGGCTTTGTTTCGCGATCTCCGTACGGACGTCTTCCCCTCCATGATGAGTGATGCTCGCCAGAGCGACCAGGGCCATGTGGCGCGTAGAGAGGTTACCGAGGAGTGGCCAAAGCTTCCCTAAAAAGCCTAAACACCATTCAGTCCCCCGATAAGATAAACGCCGTTGCTGTGGGCGCTTATGAAAGACGGGTGGGGGACGCGCACCAAGCTCACCTTTCTCAAAGAGCTTGTTCCTCAGAATCGAATCCGTGGACATCTTAGCCCATATTCCAACAATCCCGCCGGTAATCTTCTCCTTGTCCAAATTATTGTTATACATCGCGTTCGTGCGGTCGTATATTCTGGTAAAGTCGGCATGGACCTTCTTCAGTCCCCGACGCGTCGTAAGATCTGGGCTCACGGTTCGTCAACCTACCAGAGAAGATCAAACTCGTAGCGTACCTGGGAGCTGGAGGTGCTTGCAAAGCATGTCGACGACGATGTGCCATCCTTCCTCCTGATCGATATCGACGGCGAATGTGGAGATGGGATTGTCCGTCAACGACACAAACGGGGGCTGGACCGGTTTCTTCGGTTTTGGTTTCTGTCGCCTCGCACCCGGGCCAGGCATATTTGCAAACACGGGAAGATAAAGGGTTGGGTACAGTTGAGGCGGGGGAAACGTTCCGTCCCTGAGCGGTCCGGGTTTCTACGTGATCGGGACTAAGCGGGCAAGGCTCCGGAGAGACACAGGCACATGCATAAGTCTCGAGAAGAGTGGCGTATACTTGGTTCGTACGATACCGTTACTATACAAGCGCATAGGGAATAAAGGTCGGGGGCAGCAAGATACAG
>Ga0307517_10001755_pt1 | contig 35724 bp, 39 predicted proteins | sample 23_EM_MG_FD_194515 | JGI IMG/M metagenome (GOLD analysis project Ga0307517, IMG submission 194515) | Populus trichocarpa ectomycorrhiza microbial communities from riparian zone in the Pacific Northwest, United States - 23_EM | ecosystem: Host-associated > Plants > Roots > Unclassified | place...
ACCCCCTACCTCCCCCGCGCATTGGGGGAGGTAGGATGCAGCACCAGCTCGAACAGTTCCTCCGCGCCCTCCGCGCCGCCGATGTGCGGGTCTCGCCGGCCGAGGCGATCGACGCGGCGCGGACCATCAGCGCGGTGGGCTACGCCGACCGGGAGCTGTTCAAGGACGCGCTGTGCGCCACGCTGGCGAAGTCGCGCGACGAGGTCGTGGCCTTCGACCGCACCTTCGAGACCTTCTTCGCCCGCGAGGAACTGATCCTCCCGCCGCCGCCCGAGGGCGAACGCGAGGGCGGCGAACCGCCGTCCTCACCGCAGGCCGAGGAGGCCGCCGCGCGGTCGCCGCTGGCCCGGATGCTGCTGCAGGGCGATGGCGCCGCCGTCGCCCTGGCCATGGAAGCGGCCGCCGGCCGGGCGGGCGTCGGCGAGATCCGCCTTTCCACCCAGCGCAGCCGCCTGACCCGCAAGCTGCTGGACGAGATGGGGCTGGCCGGGATCGAGCAGATCATCGCCAGTGCGCGGCGCATGCCGGACGGCGAGGTGCTGGCCGAACGCCTGGACGCCGCCCGCCGCGCGCTCACCGGCCAGGCCCGGCGCTATGTGGAGCGCCAGCACGAGCTCTACGCCTCCGGCTCCGGCAAGGCGCTGCGCGAAGAGATGCTGGCCAGGAAGGCGCTCAACGCCGACGACGGCATCGACCCGGTGGACCTCGCCATGATGCAGGCCCTGGTCCGCAAGATGGCCAGGCGGCTGGCCGACCGCCATTCGCGCCGCCGCCACAAGGCCCGCCGCGGCCACCTGGATGTGAGGAAAACCCTGCGCCGCAGCGTCGCCTACGGCGGCGTCCCCTTCGAGATCGCCTGGAAGATCAGGAAGGTCGACAAGCCCTCGATCGTGGCGATCTGCGACGTCTCGAAATCGGTGGCCGCCGCCGCCCAGTTCCTGCTGACCTTCCTCTATTCCCTGAACGACGTGGTCGACCACCTGGATGCCTTCGCCTTTTCCGGCCGGCTGATCCCGGTGAACGACATCCTCGACGACAACCGCGTCGAGGGCGCGATCCTGAAGGTGCTGCAGACCATCGGCTTCCAGCAGACCGACTACGGCAAGGCGCTGGAGGATTTCGTCGAGAACCACATCGACAAGGTCGACCGGCACACGACGGTGATCTTCCTGGGCGACGGCCGCTCCAACTTCGCCGATCCGCGGCTCGACCTGATGCACCTGATCCAGCAACGGGCCCGGGCGGTCATCTGGCTCAACCCCGAGCCCGAGAGCTACTGGGGCCAGGGCGATAGCGTCATGCACCGCTACCAGCGCTTCACCCACGTGGCCAAGCGGTGCAACACACTGGGCCAGCTGGAGCGGATCATCGAGGACGTGCTGAGAACCTACGTCCCGCACTGAGGGCGATCAGCTGCTGCGGCCCTCGCTGACGTCCAGGGCGCGCTTGGTCCGCACCTGGCCGGCGATGTCCTGATGCTTCAGCCGGGTGATGGCGTAGGGCAGGAGCGCGAGCGTGCCCAGCAGGGCGAAGGCCGCCGCGAGCGGGCCCCAGGCGAGCGCCAGCAGGCGCAGCACGTGCTCGGGCACCACCGCGCCGACCTGCCCCCCGGCCGCCTTCGGGAAGTGCAGCGCGTCGAGCGCGAAGCCGGCGGCCATCTGGCCCAGGCCCGACGCCGCCTTGGCGGCGAAGCCGAGGCCCGCGAAATAGAGGCCCTCGCGCCGCGAACCGAACAGCACCTCGTGCTCGTCGGCGGCGTCGGCCATCATCGCCGGATAGGCCACCGACAGGAGGCCGACGCCGACGCCGACCATCGCCGCGTTGCCGGACAGCCAGGGGACCGCCTGGGCGCCCGAGGGCGCGAACAGCCCCGTCGCCCGCAGGATCTGCAGCACCATGAAGCCGGTCATGACCAGCCCCATGCCGTGAAGGATGACGGTCTTCTTCTCCAGCCAGGAGAGCAGGGTGCGCGCGATGGGGACGCCCGCCAGGATGCCCGCGAAATAGGCATAGCTGATGAACTGGATCGACTGGGGCGGCGCCTTCCATACGAAGACGTAGGCGTAGTTGTTGAAGGCGCCATTGATACCCGCCGCCACCCAGAACAGCACCGCGGAGACGAACAGCGTGCGGAAGGAGGCGTTGCGGAACACCTCCGGAAGCCCGCGGAAGAGGCCAAGCAATAGGGGCGGCGGCGGGGTTTTCGGCTGCGGCAGACTGCGCGCATAACGCCAGACCCCGGCGCAGCAGATGGCCGCGCCGGTAAACATGAGCAGGGCCACGCTCCAGCCGAACGCCGAATAGTGGTCGCGGACCTGCAGCCCGCCCTTGCCCGCGAAGAAGTAGCCGTAGGCCAGGCCGGTGATCAGGACGCCGATGACGATGCCGGCCACCGCGCGATAGGCGACGACGCTGGCGCGTTCGACATAGCCGTCGGCCATCTCCGCGCCGAGGGCGGCGTAGGGCAGGTTGTAGAGGGACGCCGCTCCGCGCAGCCCCATCTTCGCGAACACCAGCCAGGTGAACAGGAGCAACGGCGCCAGCCCCTGCGGCGGCGCAAACAACATGCCGAGCATGAGCACCACCAGCGGCCCGCCGGCGAGCATCAGCGGCAGCCTGCGACCCAGTTTCGAGCGGACGTTGTCAGAGAAGGAGCCGATCAGCGGATCCATCAGGGCGTCCAGGCCCATGCTGATCGCCAGCGCCGTCCCGACCAGGCTGCCCGAAAGGCCAAGGACGGCGGTGTAGTAGAAGAACACGAAGCCCGAGACGACCAGATAGCCGGACTCGATCATCTGCCCGAAGGCATAGGCAAGCTTTACGCCGAAGCCGGGCCTGAATTGACCGTGGGCCACCGCCGGCTGCGGCTCAGGGGCGGCGCCTAGGATTTCCGCGACCGCCACATTCCATCTCCCGGGACTGTTCTTGTTCGAAAGGACGGTATCGCCTGCTGGAGTCTTGGCAACGCCGACGCGACGTCAACCGACCCGCCTACCCCTCCACCCAGTCGCGGAAGATGCCGATCACGGCGGCGAGGTCCTTGGGACCGCAGGCGGCAAGGAAGTGGCCCTCGCCGACCTGGCAGATCCACCAGCTGGGGTCGCTCTGGCTGTTATGGTCGACCCGGTTGAACTTGCGGGCCTCGAGCAACGTCTCCTGCAGGTCGACGCTCAGGTACCAACCCGGATTGTCCGTGGTCGTCAGCGTAATGCCCCACTCGTGCTCCCACTCGCCATCGCAATTGCCCGCGTACCAGTCCTGCAGCCAGGCCAGGGCGTCGAACGCCGTACTCACCAGCTGTCTATCCATCGAGACTTCTTCTCCGACCGCACCGCCACAGGTGGCAACGTCTTCAGGCCGCCTGCGATCCATCGCCGGGTGTCGGCGGAATCGATGACGTCGTCGAGCGCGGAGTGGGATCCTCGCGCCATCGCCTTGCCACCGGCGACCATCTCGTCGAATTTAGCCTTTCGTGCGACCGGATCAGCGATCGCTCCCAAGCTGTAGCTCTTGCGCAGGATCACCATTGGGGAGGAACTGAGAGGGCTCAGGTCTTCAGCGTACTCGTATCGATCGGCAGGCTGCGGATGCGCTTGCCCGTCGCCGCGAAGATGGCGTTGGTCAGCGCCGGGATGGCCGGCGGCAGGGCCGGTTCGCCGAGGCCCGTGGGCGGATAGTCGGTGATCACGAACTTCACCTCCACCGGCGGCGCCTCGCTCATGCGCAGCAGCGGATAGTCGTGGAAGTTCGACTGCTCCACCGCCCCGTTCGCCAGCGTGATCTGCTGGTGCAGCGCATGGCTGAGGCCCTCGATCGCCGAGCCCTGCACCTGGTTCACGGCGCCGGACGGATTGACGATCTGGCGGCCCACGTCGGCGGCCACCCACATCTTCCTGACCGTCACCTCGCCGGACGAGGCGACCGCCACATGGCAGACCTCCGCGAAATAGCCCATGTGGCTGAAGTAGCAGGCGACCCCCATCCCCTCGCCCTTGGGGAGCTTGGTCTTGCCCCAGCCGGACATGACGCCGACCGCCTTCAGCACCCCGACCATCCGGCCGGCGTTGTAGATGGCGGGCGCCTCGCCCACGATCGGCTTGTCGCCCAGCAGCTTGATCTGGAACGCCAGCGGGTCGGCGCCGGCGGCGTGCGCCAGTTCGTCGAGGAAGGACTGGTGGACAAAGGCCAGCGCGTTGGAGCCCGGCGCGCGCATCGGCCCGGTCGGCACGCCCAGCGGCATCAGGCTGACGTCCTGGCGGTAGTTCGGCACGAAGCGCGACGGGAATTCGGTGGCCGCCATGCCGGCGCCGGCCGAGACGCTCTGGCCCTCGCCGAAGCTGACGAAGTGGTCGTGCCAGGCGCTGAGGTTGCCGGCCTGATCAACGCCGCCCTTGAAGAAGTGGAAGCCCGCCGGCCGGAAGAAGCCGTGCTGCACGTCGTCCTCGCGGGTCCAGAGCAGCTTCACCGGCGCGCCGGCCTCGCGGGCGATCCAGGCGGCCTCGACCATGTAGTCGTTGCCCAGCCGGCGGCCAAAGCCGCCGCCGCAGCGGATCATGTGGACGGTGATGTCCTCGGGCTTGATACCCAGCATCCTGGCGCAGAGCTGGCGGCCGGGCTCGGGGTTCTGGGTCGGGGCCCAGATCTCCAGCTTGCCGTCCTTGAACTCCGCAGTGCAGTTCTGCGGCTCCAGCGGGGAGTGGGCCAGGAACGGGTAGGCGTAGGCCGCCTCGACCGTCTTGGCGGCCCCGGCCAGGGCGGCGATCACGTCGCCGTCGTTGCGGGCCGTCCGTTGCGGGGCGCTCGCCGCCAGTTCCTTCGCCCTGGCCGCGAAGCCGGCGCTGGACTGCTTGGCGGTCGGGTGATCCGCCCACTGCGTGTTGAGCTTGTCGCGGCCCTTGCGCGCCGCCCACCAGCTGTCGGCGACCACCGCCACGCCGGGGACCAGGCCCGAGCCGATGCTGCGCGCGCCCGGCATGACGTTGGCGGAATCCGCGTCGACCACGAAGGCCTTGCGCACGCCCTTCACGCTCTGGGCGGCGTCCAGGTCGGCCTTGGCCACCTTGGCCCCGAACACGGGACCCTTCTGGTAGGTGGCGTAGAGCATGCCCGGCCGCCGCACATCGATGCCGAACAGCGGCTGGCCGGTGACGATCCTGGCGGTGTCGTACTGCGGCGTCGCCTTGCCGATGATCTTGTAGTCCTTGGGATTCTTCAGCGGCACGGTCTTGGGGTCGGGCGCAGCGATGCCGGCGCACTGGCCGGCCAGCACGCCGTAGCCCTGCTTGCGGCCGGTCGCGACGTGGATCACCTGCCCTGCGGAGGTCTTGCAGTCGGCGGCGTTGCAGTTCCAGGCGACGGCGGCGGCCTGCACCAGCATGGCGCGCGCCACCGCGCCCACCCGGCGCAGTTCGTCCCAGTGCAGGGGGGTGGCCATGCTGCCGCCGGCGAACTGGCGGCCATAGAGCTTCGGATCGTTGTCCGCCTGTTCGATGCGGACGTTCTCCCAGGCGACGTCCAATTCCTCGGCGATGATCATCGGCAGGCTGGTCTTGATGCCCTGGCCGATCTCCGGGTTCTTGGCCATGATGGTGACGATGCCGTTGGGCGCCACGCGGACGTAGGCGTTCAGCGCCTGGGCGCCGGCCGTCTCCGCGGCCTCGGCCTTGGGCGCGATGGCGAACGACAGCACCAGGCCGCCGCCGACCACGGAAGCCCGCAGGATGTCGCGGCGCGAGGCGCCGGTGAGTTGCATCGTCATGGCGCTCACGCCGTCACTTGCTGGCCGGAGGCCTGTTTGATCGCCGCGCGGATGCGCGTGTAGGTCGCGCAGCGGCAGACGTTTCCGCTCATCGCCGCGTCGATGTCGGCGTCGGTGGGCTTGGGTTTGCTCTTCAGGAGCGCCGTGGCGCTCATGATCTGGCCGGGCTGGCAGTAGCCGCACTGGGCCACGTCGAGATCGGTCCAGGCCGCCTGCACGCGTTTGCCGATCGGGTCGGCGGCCATGCCCTCGATGGTGCTGATCTTCGCCGCGCCGACCGTGGAGACCGCGGTCTGGCAGCTGCGCACCGGCTGGCCGTCGAGATGCACCGTGCAGGCCCCGCAGGCGCCGATGCCGCAGCCGTACTTCGGCCCGAGGATCCCCAGGCTGTCGCGCAAGGTCCAGAGCAGCGGGGTGTCCGGATCGACGTCGGCGGTAAGCGCCTTGCCGTTGACGTTGAGCTTGTAGGCCATCTGGCGCTCCTCCGGGTTTCGCCGAGGCTAGCGCTTTTCCGCCCGATGGAGAATCTCGCTGCGGCTCCGGCAGGTCCCTCAGATAGGCTGCGTGATCGCCACGCCGTTCAGCGGGGATGCAAATCGCGGGCCTAGGTCGCCGCCGGGCACTCGACACGGGCATGGAAGCCCGCCGATTCGAACTCGAAGGTCACCAGTCCACCCTGACTGCGCAGCACCTGCTGCAGCAGCCGCGTGCCGAAGCCCATGCGGTTGGGGAGCTCCACCGGCGGGCCGCCCTGCTCGCACCACTCGAACGCCACGCGCCCGTCCGGCGCCTCGGCGCGGGTCAGGAGCACCTTGCCTCCCGTATTGGAAAGCGCCCCGTACTTCACCGCATTGGTGGCCAACTCGTGCAGCAGCAGGCCCATGCTGGCGGGCATCTGCCCCTGGATGCGGGCCTGGGCCAGCGCCGGGTCGAGCTGGAACCGCTGGAGGTCGAAGGGGGCCAGGGCCTTGCTCATCACGTCGGCCACCTCGACCGGCCGTCCGCCCGTCGCCGTGACCAGGTCCTGCGAGGTCGCCATCGCCTGGATGCGGGCCATCAGGACGGCCTCGAAATCCTTGACCGACTCCATGCCGCGGGCGCTCTGGCTGATGATCGACATCATCACTGCGAAGCGGTTCTTGGCCCTGTGCGCCAGCTCGCCCATCAGCAGGCTGCGGCGCTCGTCGGCCGCCCGCCGCTCGGTGACGTCCAGCGAGGTGCCCACCATCAGCCGGGGACCCTGCTCGTCGCGGATCAGCCGGCCGCGCGACAGCACCCAACGGACCTCTCCCATCGGATCGATGATGCGATACTCGGCCGCGAAATCCCGGCCGTCGGAGCTGTCCCGCGCCGCGATAGAGGCCTGGCGCACCTGCTCGCGGTCCTCTTCGTGCACGAGGTCCATGTAGCGCTGGATGTTCACGGGATCCTTCGCGCCCACGCCGAACAGTTTGCGGCTGCGATCCGACCAGGTGAGCTTCTCAGTGCGCAGGTCCAGCTCCCAAAGGCCGAGCTCGGCCGCCTCGACGGCCACCTCCAGGCGGCGCCGCTGTTCTTCCAGTTCTTCGGCGATGCGGCGGCGCTCGGTGACGTCGGTCTGCAGCCCGTCCCACAGGCTCGAGCCGTCGGGCAGGAAGCGGGGCGAAGATGCGATGCGATGCCACCGCACCTCGCCGCCCGGCCGGCGCATGGCGATCTCGATATCGAGCGGCGCCTTGGCCGCGAAGGCGGCCTCCTCCGCCGCCAGGAACCGCTTGGCGTGCTCCGGCAGGATCAGGTCGTAGAGCGCCCGGCCGTCGGCCAGGACGGCCTCAGGCGAAACGCCATTCAGCGCCTCGCAGTTGGGACTAACATAGGTGAATTTCCGCGTGGCGCGGTCGGCGGGCACGGCGATCTGGAACGCCATGCCGAGCCCGAGGGCCTCTGCTACGGCGCGGAAGGGCGGACCGGCCGCCCCTACGTCTTCGCCCGAAAAGTCCACTGGCTTCCACACGCCCAAGCTGAACCCCGTCGCAATCTGTCGCGGTTAGAAGGCCGTTACAATACCAGAACATGTGTGGCCAAGCTTTGGCGTCTGGCGTGCGGCCGATCGCCTCAAGGCTTCGGCAGCACCACCACGGCGTCGGGAAGCTCGTTGGGATTGTCGCCGTCCCTAGCCGGGAAACGCGGCGCCAGGACGTCGGCGCAGAGGCCTACGGCGGCCGCAAATCCAGCGGCCGGCTCGCTGCGCTTCAGCCCCGCGATCAGCGCCGCCATGGCCGCATCCCAGACCTTGGGCTCGACGTGGCTGGCGATCCCCGCGTCGGCGATGATCTCGGCCATGCGTTCGCCCAGGGAGACGAAGATCAGCACGCCGGTCCGCTCGCGGGTCAGGTGCAGGTTCTTGGCGAGGAACTGCTCGGCCGCGCGGCGTCGCACCCGGTCGCGCTTCAGGCCGCCGGGCGTCAGGGCCCGGCGCACCCCCGGGATCGCCACAATCAGGGCGGTGACCACGAAAAGCAGGCCCTGCAGCACGATGGTGCCGATGAGCGCGCTGCGCACCGAGGCCTCGATCGCCTCGCCCACCTGGGTCGCGCTCCAGGTGGCGAAGAAGTCCGGGATGCTCACATGCACCCCGGCGATCAGCAGGATGGCCGGGGCCAGGAGCGTCACACCGGCGGCCCAGGCCAGCGGCGTCTCGCCGTAGTCCGAGCTCTCCTCGGCGACCACGCAATAGATCTCGCCCGTGGTGCGGGTTTCGGCTTCGCGGACCGCGGCCTCGATGGCCGCCAGGTCGGATGGGGACAAGGTCTGCATCACCAGCTCCCCGAAGATCCGCCGCCGCCGAACGAGCCGCCGCCGCCGGAGAACCCGCCACCGCCGCCGAAGCCGCCGCCACCGCCCCAGTCGTCGCCGCGCCGGCTGCTGGACGACAACAGCAGGGGCAGCAGCCACCACAGGCCCGAACCGCCCCCGCCGCGGCGTCCGCCGAAGCGCAGGAGGCTTGAGAGCACCCAGAAGACGATCAGGATGATGAAGAAAACCGGGATGTGCGCGCCACTGGGCGCGCGGCTGTGCTGCGCCGACTGGGCCGCGGCCTGGCTGGCCGCCGCCTGGGCCTGGTCGGCCGGCAGGGCGAGCTGCTGGGCGATGGCCTCGGCGCCGTCGACGACGCCCTGTTCCATATGGCCGGCCTTGAACTGCGGCAGGATCCTTGTCGTCAGGATCACGCTGGTGAGCGCGTCGGTCAGCACGGGCTCCAGCCCGTAGCCGACCTCGATGCGCACCTTACGCTCCTTGGGCGCGACGAGGAGGATCACCCCGTCGTTGACGCCCTTCTTGCCAAGCGCCCAGGTACGGCCGAGCTGGTAGCCATAGTCCTCGATCTCATAGCCCTGCAGGTCCGGGACCGTCGCCACCACCAGCTGGCGGCCGGTCTGGGCCTCCAGCTGGGCGAGCTCGCCGTCCAGCTTCTGGATCGTGGCGGGGGACAGCACGTGGGCGTTGTCGACCACCCGGCCGGTGAGCGGGGGAAACTTCGGGGCGGCCGCCGCGAAGGTGGCGAACGCGAAGAAGGCCAGGACCAGGAGCCAAAGCCCTCTCCCCCTTGCAGGGAAAGGGGAGAGGCGGGGAATGCTCGTCACTTCGTCGCCGGAGCGGCGCCGGGCGGCAGGGCCGCGGCCGCCGGCGGCGCCGGCTGGTCGAAGCTGACGCTGGGCGCGCTCTGCGACTGTTCCGTCGCCGCGAACAGGATCATCGGCTTGGAGCTCGCATACATGGACTTGGCGAACAGCACCTGCGGGAAGGTCCGCAGCGTCGTGTTGAAGTCCCGCACGCTCTCATTGTAGTCGCGCCGCGCGATGGCGATCCGGTTCTCGGTGCCTTCGAGCTGGCTCTGCAGGGCCATGAAGTTGGTGTTCGATTTCAGGTCCGGATAGTTTTCCTGCAGCACCCGGAAGGGGGCAAGCGCCAGGCTGACGTTGTTCTGGGCGGCCTGGTATTTCTGGAAGGCGGCCGGATCGGTGGTGATCTCGGCGCCCGAGGGCACGCGCACCGCGCCGGAACGGGCTTCGGAGACGCCGATCAGCACCTTGCTCTCCTGGCCCGCATAGCCCTTCACGGTGGAGACCAGGTTCGGGATCAGGTCGTTGCGACGCTGATACTGGTTCTGCACCTCGGCCCATTGGGCCTTGGCCTTTTCTTCCTTGGTCGGAATGGTGTTGACGCCGCAGCCGACGATCAGCAGGGGCGCGAGCACGACAAGGGCGGCACGCGCGAAGGATTTGAAGGTGGTCACGTGATGGGGCTCCCCAAAAACCCAAGCCGGTTTTTTCCAACCAAACTTGGTCGTTGCGTTATTTGGCCCTGTGATTCATCCAACGCAACGGCATCGGCCATGAACCTTCCGTAAGGTCCGGAGAACGTCAGGATGGCGCAGGCGCGCCCCTACTACGCCGATCGCAGTCTGAGCGCCGTCTTTTATGACGTGGTGACCGCCGCCGACGCACGCCTGGCCGGCGACATCGACATCTATGCGAAGCTGGCGCCAGGCGGCGGTTCGGTGCTGGAGCTGGGCGCAGGCGCCGGCCGCGTGGCCATCGCGCTGGCCGAGCGGGGCTTCAGCGTCACCGGCGTCGAGATCGCGCCCTCGATGCTGGCCCAGGCCCAGGCCAAGCGCGCGGCCCTGGACCCCGAGGTCGCCGCCCGGGTGGCTCTGCGGCGCGGCGACATGACCGCCCTCGACCTGAAGCGGACCTTCGACCTGGTGATCTGCCCCTATTTCACCCTGGCCCACGTCCCGGCGGGTGCAGCCTGGCGCAACACCTTCGCTACCGCGGCGCGGCATCTGGAACCGGACGGGTTCGCGGCCTTCCACCTGCCGCTGCTGGACGTGATGCGCTCGCCGCCGCCGGCCAATCCCGACCTGCCGGTGCTCGACGAGCCGCTGGAGGGCGGCCGCCGCCTGCAACTCTACGTCCGGGAACGGAGCTTCCGCGAAGCCATCGGCCGCCTCGACCAGGTCATCGAATATGTCGAGCGCGGCGCCGAGGGTCAGGTGTTGCGCCGCTCGCCCGAGCGGCTGACCTACTACATCACCGACCCCGAGCCGCTGGCCGCCGCTGCCGGCCTGGCCAAAAGCCAGGACCCTGTTGAGCTGGGCGGCGTCGGCGCGATCTGGATTTTCCGGAAGCCTTCCCTGCCCTGAGGGGAGGGAAACTAAGCCGCCAGCTGCGCCTCTGGCGCCACCGTCACGCGATGGCCGGTCTCCGGCGTGCGGTGGCGGATCTTCTCGCCCTTCAGCCAGATCTTGATGGCCTCGATGTGGATGGCGGCGAAGACGCCGACGCTCATCCAGGGGTGGGTCAGCCAGGCCTTGATCAGGTTCGCGTCGGTCAGTTCCGCGCGCCGGCCCGTAAAGCTCGCCGCCAGCACCAGACCGTCGGCGTCATGGGTGTCGACGACCACCTTCACGCTTTCCTCCGGCCGCCGGATGCGGAAGGCGTAGGAGAGGTCCATGTCCATGAACGGCGAGACGTAGAAGTCCTTGGCGATCGCCTGCTCGACCCTGGGCGCGTCCGCCGCGGGGATCAGATAGCTGTGCCGCTCGCCGAAGGTGTTGTTGACCTCGTAGAGGATCGCCGCGAGCGTCCCGTCCGGACGATGACAGAAATAGACCGTCAGCGGATTGAACGCGCGGCCCAGGATCTGCGGCATGGTCAGGACCTGCACCGGCCCGCCGTGGGGAATGCCCGCGCCGGCCAGCATCGCCTCGACCTGCGCCTTCAGCGGCCGGTCAGAGCCGTCGCCGTGGCGCGCCGCGTCGAAGCCGAAGAGGTTGAAGCGGCCGAGGCCAAGGGTCTTGAGACCCAGGCAGGGCGCCTCGTCGAGGTCGATCAGCAGCATGAAGACCTTGTAGGCCAGCCGGTGCGGCCGCGGCTTCACGCGCGTGTGGCTGACGAGGCCCGCATAAAGGCCCGACCGCGCCATCAGGCGGCGACTTCGCTCAAGGGCTCGGGGAGCGGGCCCACGTGGATGCGACCGGACTCGTCGTCGACCATCCACGGACGGCGCACGCCGCCCAACTGCTCGGCCACCGCGAGCCCCGCCTGAAGCGCGTCCTCATGGAAGCCGTGGCCGAAGTAGGAGCCGCAGAACCAGGTCTTGCGCACGCCCTGCAGGCTCCAGATCTCGCGCTGCGCCGCGATGGCGCCGGCGTCGAACAGCGGGTGGTCGTAGACCTCGGTCTTGACCACCGCCTCGGCCGCGATCTGCATCGTGGGGTTCAGGGTGACGAAGAGGTCCGGCGCGTCCTTCAAGCTCTGCAGCCGGTTCATCCAGTAGGTGACGCAGCCCTCCTCGGGCCGGTCGCGGCGGCCGATGTGGTTCCAGCTGGTCCAGGCGCGCTTGCGCCTCGGCATGACGCTCGGGTCGGTGTGCAGGACGGCGAGGTTGCGGCTGTAGCGGAAGGCGGCCAGCAGCCGGCGCTCGTCCGCGCTCGGGTCCTCCAGCAGAGCCAGGGCCGCGTCGCCATGGGTGGCGATCACCACCTCGTCGAACCGCTCGACCCGGCCGCTGGCGTCGCGCACCTCGACGCCGGCCGGGGTGCGCCGCACGCCGGTCACCCGCGCCGCGGTCCGCGTCTCGCCCCGGAAGGCCTCGGCGAGCTTCCTGACGTAGGACTTGCTGCCGCCGGTGACCGTGCGCCACAGGCCTCGCCCGAAGACGCTCATCATCCCGTGGTTCTGGAAGAAGCGGATCAGGGCGGCGGCCGGATATTCGCGGATGCCGGCGAGCGGCGTCGACCAGATCGCCGCGGCCTGGGGGAAGAGATGGTCGTCGCGGAAGGCCTGGCAGTAGCCCTTCTCGGCCAGGTAGTCGTCGAGCGAGGTCAGCGGCGCTTCCAGGCCCGCAAGGTCCTTGGGGCCGTTGCGGTAGAAGCGGCTGACGTCGCTCAGCATCCGCCAGAAGCGCGCCGAGAACAGGTTCGAGCCCTGGGCGAAGAGGCCGAGCGCGCCGAAGCTGGAATATTCGAAGGCCCCGTCGTCGAGGCTGACGCTGAGCGCCATGTCGGCCGGCTGGCTCGCCACCTCCAGGTGCTTCAGCAGCGCGGTGAAGTTCGGATAGTTGGGCTCGTTATAGACGATAAAGCCGGTGTCCACCGGGGTCACGCCGGGCTTCAGGCTGGGGCCTTCGACGGTGTTGGCGTGACCGCCGAGCCGGATCTCGGCCTCGAAGAGGGTGACATCGTGGCGCTGGCTCAGCATCCAGGCCGCCGAAAGGCCGGCGATCCCGCCACCCACGACGGCGACCTTCAATCGGGGTTCTTCTGCATCAAACACGCTTGGCAAATCCCCGCACGCAACCGCTGCGCCCCCCCGGCGCGACCAGCAGGAGCTACGGAATCGCTCCATGGTCGGATGCATCCCGTCCAGCTATCACCTCGTATCGGCTGCATGGAAGACGGTTCGCACATGTTACTGAGCTTGGCCCTTTCCGTGCTGGTTTTTATGACGGCTGTGATGGTCGCCGCCTGGGCCTTCGGACTGCGGGTGAAGAACGGGGGCTGGACCGACGTTTTCTGGACCTTCGGGACCGGTTTCGCGCTCGCCGCCGCCGCGCTTTTCACGCCCGGTGGCGACGCCATGCCGCAGCCACGCCAATGGCTGGTGGCGGGCATGGCCTTGCTCTGGGCGATTCGGCTCGGGACCTACCTCGCCCCTCGCGTCGCCGCCCACGAGGACCCGCGCTACGCCCAGTTCCGCAAGGACTGGGGCAAGGATTATCCGCGCAACATGCTGTTCGTGACCCTGCCCCAGGCGCCGGCCACGGCGCTGCTGGCGCTCAGCGTCATCCCCGCGGCCCACGCGCCCGGGCCGCTCGGCCTTCGCGACGTGCTGGGCGTGGCGATCCTGGTCGTCGCGATCCTGGGCGAGGGCCTGGCCGACGCCCAGATGAAGACATTCCGCGGCGACCCCGCCAACAGGGGCAAGGTCTGCGACACCGGCCTCTGGGGCTGGTCGCGACATCCCAACTATTTCTTCGAATGGTTCGGCTGGTTGGCCTATCCGGCGATCGCCTTCGATCCCGGCCAGCCCCTGACCTGGCTGAGCGTCACGGCCCCCCTCGTGATGTTCATCCTGCTCACCCGCATCTCAGGCGTCCCCCCGCTTGAGGAGGCCATGCTACGGTCGAGAGGCGAGGCCTACCGCGCCTACCAGGCCCGGGTGAGCCGCTTTTTCCTCCTGCCTCCCAAGGCTGCTGCGTGAGCCCCAGATGAGCTTGATTTCGACCGCCCTCCTCGCCTTCGAGGGCGCCCCGCTGCCCGACCCGGTCCGCAAGGCCGCGATCCAGGTCCTGGTGTCCGGCGCGCGGAAACAGGCCGCCGCGGCCGGCCCCGACGCCGACGCCGCCTTCGCCCGCCAGATGGCCGAGCGCCCGATCGCCGAGCACACCCAGGCGGCCAACGAACAGCACTACGAAGTCCCCGCCGCCTTCTTCGAGGCCTGCCTCGGTCCGCGGCTGAAATATTCCTCCTGCCTCTACGAACCCGGCGAGACCCTGGCCCAGGCCGAGGACCGGGCGCTGGCCGAGACCGTGGCGCATGCGGACCTGCGGGACGGCCAGAGCGTCCTCGAGCTCGGCTGCGGCTGGGGCTCGCTGTCGCTCTGGATGGCGCAGCACTTCCCCCGGTCCAGCATCACCTCGGTCTCCAATTCCGCGAGCCAGGGCGAGTTCATCCGCGGGCGGGCCCAGGCGCTCGGCCTCGGGAACCTCACCGTCGTCACCGCCGACATGAACGACTTCCAGGCGGCCGGCCGATTCGACCGGGTCGTCTCGGTGGAGATGTTCGAGCACATGTCCAACTGGCGCGCACTGCTCACCAAGGTGCGCGGCTGGCTGAAGCCGGAGGGGCGGCTGTTCGTTCACATCTTCACCCATCGCACCGGCCCCTATCGCTTCGACGTGGAGGACGAGGCCGACTGGATCGCCCACCACTTCTTCGCCGGCGGCGTGATGCCCAGCCACGGCCTGATGGCCCAGTTCCCCGACCTCTTCACCGTCGAAGAGGACTGGCGCTGGAGCGGCGCTCACTACGAGCAGACCGCGTTGCACTGGCTGGAGAACTACGACCGCAACGTTGCGCGGATCCGCCCGGTGCTGGCCCAGGTCTACGGCAAGGACGCGCTGCTCTGGCACCGGCGCTGGCGGCTGTTCTTCCTCGCCACCGCCGGGCTCTTCGGCCACCGTGGCGGCGCGGAATGGGGCGTCAGCCACTACCGGCTGAAGCCGGCCTGACGCGGGCAAGCGGGGGACGCCATGCTGAAGTACCTGATCACCTTCCTGGGGACCGCCGCGGCCTTCGCCACGCTCGACGCGATCTACCTGACGCTGGCCGGCCAGAAGGTCTACCGGCCACTGCTGGACTATGCCCTGGCCGACAGGCCGGCCATGCCGGCGGCGGTGGCCTTCTATGTGGTCTACGTCCTGGGCGTCATGGTGCTGGCCATCCTGCCCAACAAGGACGCGGGCCTGGGCAAGACGGCCCTCACCGGCGCCCTGCTCGGGGCCATGTGCTACGCCACCTACGACCTCACCAACCAGGCGACGCTGAAGGTCTGGGCGACGCGGATCACCCTGATCGACATCTGCTGGGGGACGTTCCTCACCACCGTCGGCGCCTCGGCCGGCTACTTCGCCTGGCGCTGGGCCTCGAAGACCTTCGGTTAGAGGTAGACCCCGCCCGCCGCCCGCCCGATTGTCGCCTCACCTTCCGTCATGCCATGGTGCCGGCGAGGCCTCCGGGCCCACGGGGCGCGGCTCATTTCATCCCGCCATCCGGAGCCTCCAACCAGCATTGATCGCGTCGCTTTCAGCGTCGGGCGCTCCGGGAGGGTTTGATGGAGGATCTGAAGGATCGGGCCGGTCTCGACGACCGGCTGAGCGCCGCCGCCGCGAGCGGAATGACCTTGTCTGTCTGGGCAGACGTGCAGGGCGACCGGGCCTTCATCCACAATCCCGACGGCTCGACGCGGAGCTTCAGGGAGGTCAACGCCAACGCCAACCGCATCGTGCGCCTGTTGCGCGCCAAGGGCCTCGTGGCCGGCGACAGCGTGGCGCTGGTCTGTTCCAACCGCGCGGAGTTCGTCGAGGTGCTGAGCGCCGCCACGCGCGGCGGCTTCCGGTTGACTCCGGTCAACTGGCATCTCACCGCCCAAGAGATCGGCTACATCATCGGCGATTGCGAAGCCAAGGCGGTGTTCGGCGAGGCCCGGGTGGCGGCCTGCGGCCCCGCCGTGGCCGAGCGCCCCGGACTGATGGCGAAGATCGCCATCGGCGGCGACATCGACGGCTTCGAAAACTACGGCAAGGCCCTGGCCGAGTTCGGCGACTCGGACATCGAGGATCCCGTCCTCGGCAATGTGATGATGTACACCTCGGGCACCACCGGCCAGCCCAAGGGCGTCTATCGCGCGACCCCGGTGGTGACCCCGCAGGCGACTTACGCCATGCGCGGCTACGACCATGCCACCTCGGTGCAGATGTGCGCCGGCCCGGCCTATCATGCCGCCCCGCTGGTCCTCGACGTCCGCGCGGCCATGGGCGCCGGCTGCCCGCTGGTCTTCATGGACAAATGGGATTCGGAGCTGGTCCTCAAGACCATCGCCGAGAAGAAGGTCACCCACCTGCACCTGGTGCCGATCATGTTCCAGCGCCTGCTGGCGCTGCCCCAGGAGGTGAAGGCGAAATACGACGTCAGCCACCTCCAGTACGTGGTCCATGGCGCGGCCCCCTGCCCGCCCGAGGTGAAGGCCGCGATGATCGCGTGGTTCGGCCCGGTGCTCAGCGAATATTACGCCGGCTCCGAGGGCGGCGCGGGGTTCACGATCTCATCGGAAGAGTGGCTGCAGAAGCCGGGATCGGTGGGCAGGCGCCCGGCGCTGCTGGGCGCCAAGATCCTCGACGAGCAGGGCCGGGAATGCCCGACGGGCGTGGCCGGCACGATCTATCAACAACTGCCGCCCGGCGGCGGCTTCACCTACTACAAGGACGAGCCCAAGACCGCGGCCAGCCGGGTCGGCGACTACTTCACCATGGGCGACGTCGGCTTCTTCGACGAGGACGGCTACCTGTTCCTCACCGGCCGCAGCGCCGAGACCATCATCTCCGGCGGGGTGAACATCTATCCGCAGGAAGTCGACAACGAGCTGATCAGGCACGACGCCGTGGCCGACTCGTCCACCGTCGGCGTCCCCGACGATGAATGGGGCGAGCAGGTGAAGGCGGTGATCATGCTGAAGCCCGGCTTCCGGCCCTCAGACGAGCTCGCCCAGGAGATCCTGGCCTTCGCGCGGATGAACCTGCCGGCCTTCAAGGCGCCGCGCAGCATCGACTTCGTCTCCGACCTGCCGCGCTCCGAAGCCGGCAAGATCCAGCGCAACAAGGTGAGAGCCCCCTATTGGAAAGGCCGCGCCCGGCAGATCTGATCAGGCCGTCGCCGCGGCGCGGACCCTGCCGCGGGTGATGCTCTAATAGACGCCGAAGCCTGAGAGCGCCGTGGCGACGGCGTGCCACTGCGGCGTGGCGCTCGCCGGCACGCGCAGCAGTTGCAAGGCGAGGATCGCCGCGCCGACGAACACCGTGATCGGGTGCGGCTTCCCGCGGGTGCGCCAGTCGTAGACGATGGCCGCGACGATCAGCGCGGACCCGACGACACCGGCGCCGACGGTGGTGATAACGGGGGCCGGCGGTCCCATCCCCGGCCGCGAACCGGGGCCCCCGCCACCGCCGATGGTCAGGAAGAAGAACCGTCCCAGGGGCGCCTGCAGGATCGAGATGGTCGCCAGCATCATCAGCCGCTTGTGGATTTCCGGCCTCTTCACCGACACGACGGCCCAGGCGACCAGCCCGGCGAACATGAAGGCCGCACTGACCGGCACGATGGCGAAGGCCCTGGCGGCCTCGGCGTAGCCCGCCGCGATGTCCTTGTTCATTGAGGCGATAGCGGTCGCCAGGCCCACGAACACCATGGCGGTGGCCAGCGACACGCCGGCGACGCCCCAGGCGCGGTGATGCTGCGTCCGTCCGCTGGCGATCAGGCAGGTCTGCGAGAAGTAGAACAGCGTCCAGGCTGAGAACAGCAGGCCGTGCAGGTGCAGGAGCGGCTTGCCGGTGAAGGTCCCCGCCGGCAGCTGCATCCAGTAGGTCTCGGCAAACCCGCTGAACGCGATCAGCACGAAGACGCCGGCCATCCAGACGTGGAACGAGCCCAGGCCGCGCCGCCCCGGAATTGCCGCCGCCGTCATCTGTGACCTCCCCTTGCCCTGAGGCCACAGCATGCGCCGGTTCCGCGAACCGGGCTACGTCACAAGTGGGTCGGCTGGGGCGGACGGGAAACACCCCGTCACCAAGCGTGTTTTGGCGTCAGGCCGCGACGCATGGCATGAGCCGGCTGCACCTTGCCGAGAGCCGCCCATGATCCCGTTCATCGACCTGCAGTCCCAGCGCCAGCGCCTCGGCCAGCCGCTCGAGGACGCCATCCTCAAGGTCGTGCGCTCGGGCGCTTACATCATGGGCCCGGAGATCGCCGAGTTCGAACGCCAGTTGGCCGGGTTCGGCCAGGCGCCCTACGCGCTCTCCTGCGGCTCCGGCACCGAGGCGCTGGTCCTGCCGCTGATGGCCTGGGGGATCGGGCCCGGCGATGCAGTCTTCTGCCCCTCGTTCACCTTCGCGGCGACGGCCGAGGCCATGCCGCTGGTGGGCGCCTCGCCGGTCTTCGTCGACATCGACCCCGACACCTACAACATGGACCCCCAGAGCCTGCAGGCGGCCATCGAGGCGGTGAAGCGGGAGGGGAAACTGACGCCGCGCGCGGTGATCGCCGTCGACCTGTTCGGCGGCCCGGCGGACTATCCGGCCATCGCCCGCGTCTGCGCCGGGCATGGCCTGAAACTGATCTCGGACTCAGCCCAGGGCTTCGGCTGCACGCTCGATGGCAAGCACCCGATCCACTGGGCCGACGTGACGACCACCTCCTTCTTCCCGGCCAAGCCGCTCGGCTGCTACGGCGACGGCGGCGCGGTGCTCTCCAAGGACGAGGGCTTCCACGACCTGCTGGTCAGCTTGCGCGTCCATGGCCAGGCGGTGAAGAGCGACATCGCCGGCAAGACCTTCGAGCACGATCCGAAATACCTGAACGTCCGCATCGGGATGAACAGCCGCATGGACACCATCCAGGCGGCCGTCCTGCTGCAGAAGCTGACGATCTTCGAGGACGAGATCGCCGCCAGGAACCGCGTCGCCGACCGCTATGCCCAGGGCCTCGGCGGCCTCGTGAAGACGCCCACGGTCATCGACGGCGGCGTCAGCGTCTGGGCGCAGTACACCATCGAACTCGAAGGCCGCGACGCGCTGGGGGCCCAGCTTCGCGAGCAGGGCATCCCCACCGCCGTCTACTATCCGATCCCGATCCACCGGCAGGAGGTCTATTCCGGCTATCCGGCCGCGCCGGGCGGCCTGCCGGTCACCGAGGCCAAGTCGCGCCAGGTGATCAGCCTGCCCATGCACCCCTACCTCACCACCGACGATCAGGACCAGATCGTCGCCGCCATCCGCGCCTTCGTGAAGAAGAACGCCTGACGCCCGCCGGACTCCGACCTCAGTCAGATCGCCCCCTTCACGGGCGTCGGGGGCGCCGTGCAACTATAAGTATTCATCTTATAGGGTTTCCATGGCTAGTCGAAATTCGACGCGACAGACTTAAAATTCCCCTGTCGCGTGTTTTGAATTGTTGCGCTTTCTTATGCATGCAGATTGGCAGGCAGCGCAGTCTGCGTGTTCGAATTCTTGGGGGACTTTCAAATGCGTCTGCAATCTCTTCTCGCCGGGGCCGCTATAGCGCTCGTGGCGTCCGTATCAGCGGTCTCCGCCAACGCCATCGAGCTTCTGAGCAACGGCAGCTTTGAATCGGGCTTCGACGCCTGGTCGCAATTCGGCAACGGTGGATTCACCGGCGTGAGCGGCGCTTTCGGCGGCGTCGACCCGACCGACGGCGCGCAGCAGGCCTTCTTCGGCCCCGTCGGCAGCACGGGCGGGATCACCCAGAACGTGGCGACGGTCGCCGGCGGCCACTACACCTTCTCGTTCGACCTGTTCGGGTTCGGTGGCGGCAACTCCTACGCCGCGGCCTTCAATGGCCTGACCGTGCTCGCCGGCAGCGGCGGCACCTCCGGCTACGAAACCCACAGCTTCGACGTGGTCGCCACGGGCGCATCGAGCGCCGTGACCTTCGCTTTCCAGCATGACCCGTCCTACTACCTGCTGGACAATGTCTCGGTCACGGGTGGCGTGCCCGAGCCCGCCGCCTGGGCCCTGATGCTCACCGGCTTCCTCGGCGCCGGCGTGGCGATCCGCGGCAACCGCCGCCGCCAGGTCGCGCTCGCCGCCTGATCTCCGCAGGTTCGCCTGACGTCCACGCCGCCGGCCACAAGCCGGCGGCGTTGTCGTGTCCCCCTGCATTGACAAACGGCCCACGCTCAGCGCCGCTGGGCCATGCTTAAGGTCGCCAACGCCTATGGCCTGACGTTCCTCTATCCGCGCGGCGACGAGGCGGTGGGCGCCTCGCTGCGTGACCACGGGGAATTCGCCCGGCCGGAAAGCGACCTGATCGGCGACTACCTGGCCGCCGCCGTCGCGCCGGGGACGTTCATCGACGTGGGCGCGAACATTGGCGCCGTCGCGCTGCCCGTCGCCGCGCGGCATCCGGGCTGGCGGGTGCTGGCCCTCGAGGCCCATCGCGGACTCAGCGGGGTGCTCGCCGCCAACGCCTACGGCAACCGGCTCTTCAACGTCGAGCCGACCCACGCCGCCGCCGGCGCCGCCCCAGGGTTGGTGAGCTTCCCCGCGACCCCGCTCTCGGCGGCCGGAAACTTCGGTACGCTGGGCTTCGGCATGGCCGCAACGGGGCGCACCGAACCGGTGCGCATGTGCACCCTCGACGAGGTCGCCGCCCCCGACGTCGGCTTCGTCAAGATCGATGTCGAGGGCTTCGAGGCGCAGGTTCTCGCCGGCGCCCCACGCCTCCTGGCGCAGCGGACGGCGGCCTGGCTGCTGGAGGCTGGCCCCGCCGAGCGCGCGCAGGTGCAGACCAACGCCGGGCTGATGCGCCACCTCGGCTACCGGCTGTTCTGGTTCTACGCGCCGTTCGTCTGCGCCGCGCCGCTCAAGGGGCCCACGCCGCCGCGCCTGCGCGGCGACCTCAACATCCTGGCCTTGCCGCCCGGTGCGGCCAACCTCTGGGAGCTGGAGGAGGTCGGCGCCGACGACGAGCCCTGGCCCAACCGCTTCCAGCGGTTCTCTTACCTGCGCCGCTACGGCTACGAGATCTCCGGGCCGAAGGCCTAGCCTGCCGCCAGCACTTGCGGACTTCGGAGCCGGGACTCTAGCCGTCCCAGATCGCCTTCAGGTCCGCCGCATGCCCCTCGCCCTGCGCCAGGCCCGCGCGCGCCGCGTCGGCGCGGCGGCGGAAGTCCATCAGGTTGGGGCCGAAGGCTTCGACGCTGGCCGGGTCGGGGGCAAGCACCACCACCGTCGCGCCGCCCTCCTTCAGGCTCTCGACCTCCAGGTCCAGGCGCGCCGTGATCCGCTCCAGGGCCGCACCACCCGCCGCCCCCAGCCGCACGGCGACCACCACCACCAGGTCATACCCCGCGGCCATGTCGGCGTTGGTCGACGAGCGCATGCCGCCGTCGATGTAGCGTCGCCCGCCGAGCGTCACCGGCGGATAGATGCCGGGCACGCTGCAGCTGGAGGCCACGGCGCGGGTCACCCCGACGCCGGAATCCCCGGTCCAGAAGCGGAAGGAGCCGTCCTGCGCGTCCACTGCGGTGCAGGCGAAGCCGCGCTCCGGCCAGGCGTTGTCCGGCAGGCCGGCGAACGAGCGGCCGAAGCTCTTGATGAAGTCCGCTTCGCTCATCGTCTCGGCGGCGAGCGCGAAGGCGCCGATCTCGGCCCGGGCCTCGGCCGGATTGCGGGTGACGTCCTGTGTCCCGGCCATCAGGCGCATCAGCGTCGAAAGGTCCGCCGGGGACCGCGCGGCGCCGCTGCTCGGGCTCGCCGGCCGCTCGGCCTCCGCCAGGATCGGATCGGCGAGGGACGCGGCCTCCGCGCCCATGGCCAGCCTGGCGCCGACGAACGATCCGGCCGAGGTGCCCAAGGTGAAGTCCGCCTGGCCCAGGTCGACGCCGCCGCGGGCGAGTCCCGCCACCAGCCCGCTTTCCCAAGCGATCCCCACCGGCCCGCCGCCGCCCAGCACCAGCGCCCGCGTCATCTGAAATCCTCCCGTTGTCGCGGGAACATCGCGGAGCCCGCGCGGCCTGTCTACGCCGGGGCCTCGCCCGCCATCCGCTGCATTATCTCGTCCCAGTGCTTGATCGCCATCAGGTGGCCGATGTCGTCGATCACCCGCACCTCGCGGGCGCGGTCGCCCAGGTAGGCCATCAGGTCCGTCAGGGGCGCCAGCACGTCCTCGGCACCATGCCAGACCACCACCGGGGCGATGAGCGCGGCGGGCGTCAGGTTGCCGCCCTGCCGGAAGGCGCGCATGTCGTCGGCGGGGCCCTTGCCGGTGCGCGCCACGGCCTCGCCGGAATAGCTCCAGAAGTAGTCGACGACCTCCGGGTGGGCGTCGAGATAGGCCCAGTCGCCGTGCGAATGCGCCGCCGTGCGTCGCACCATCTGCCGCGTCAGGGCGTGGCTGCGGCGGAACCGGATGATCGCGAAGATCGCGTCGGCGATCCACGGATTGGCCTGCAGCCGGGCGCGGAAGAGGGTGTGCAGGTTGCCCGGTTCGGAGCTGGCCATCGGCCGGGGCGGCCGCCCCGAGCACAGGAAGACGAAGCGCGCGCGGGGGCCCAGCCGGATCGCGGTCTGCAGGGCCGAGGGCGCGCCGGAGGCCACCGCCCCCACGCCCATCTCCTCCAGGCCCAGCCGGTCACACAGCTCGACCACGTCTTCGGCGACGCCATCGAAGCTGTAGTCGCTCCGGGGATCGGACTGTCCGAACCCCGGACGCTCGGGACAGATGATCCGCAGGCCGAGCGCCGCAGCGCGGGCATGGGTCTGGGCGGGGAGCAGGCTCGAGCCCAGTCCCTCGTGGAAGGAGACGAACGACCGGCCGCGGGGATCGCCATAGTCGCGATAGGCGAGCCGCCGCCCATCGGGGAGCAGGATGTGGCGAACCGGCGGGACCTCGCCGAAGCCCGTCGGCGGCGGGCTGGCCAGAGGGTCGAGCGCCCCGGCCACCGCGCCGAGCTCCGTCAGCGCGCGGACCAGGTCGCTTTGCCGCTGCAGCCCCATCTTGTCGAAGATCGCGCGCAGCTGGTTGCGCACGGTGTTGACGGCGACGCCCAGCTCCTGCGCCGCCTCCTGCAGCGAGCGGCCCTCGCGCAGCTTGCGCGCCAGCCGGACCTCCGCCTCGGTGAGGCCGAAGCTCTCGCGCACGCTGCTCCACAGCCGCGAGGCCATGTCGGCGGCGGGGAACACCAGGGCCGCGGCCGGCGGCTCGTCCTTCGGCAGCGACGGCGCCTCGCCCAGCATCATCGGCAGGGCGCTCAACGGCGCGGCGTAGGCGAAGCAGGGACCCTCCTGCCCCGACCGCTCCAGGCGCACGATCACCGGGTCGGCGCCGGCGCGGGCCTGGAGGAGCGCCCGATCGGCGGTCTCGGCGTTGCCGGGGTTGAGGAAGCGGATCTTCTCGCCGACCGTAGCTTCGCCGAGCCCCGCGGCCATCATCGCCATGGCCGGCGGATTGCACGTCAGCACCTTGCCGCGCGCGGAGAGCACCACCCAGCCGACATCGGCGCGGGCGGCGTCAGCCGTGGGGCCTTCGCCGGGCCGGCGCGCCAGGCGGGCGATCTCCTGGACGCGTCCGAGCTCGGAGGCGGCCGGCGCGGCCGCCTCGACGCCCGTGGGGTCCAGCACATCGATCAGCTGCTCCCACGCCACCGGGTCCACGGCCAGCCGGTACAGGGTCTCGATCACCAGATCGGCGTCGGCGGGTTTGGTCAGGGCGGGTCGTTGGGAGCTCACGCGCCATACTCTAGGATGCTTTGCGGCGAAGGGGATGCCGCTTCCCCGCCAGGTAGAAAGACCTCGGCCCTTCCATCTTGCGCGCTCAAACCGACCGTGGAATGGGTGCGGCTAAACAAATGTTTAGGCGGGAAACGCTGCGATGAAGACTGCGGTCTTCCTGGACGCCGGGATCGCCACCGACCGCGTCCACGACAACATCCGGAAGCTGCTCGAGGATGTGGCCAGGGGCGAGCTCCTGCTGATCGACGCGCCACCGCCACCGCATAGGGACTGAAGGTCATGGGACGTCTCGAAGGCCGCACAGCCGTCATCACCGGCGCGGCCAGCGGCATCGGCCGCGCCGCCGCCCTGCTCTTCGCCAGCGAAGGCGCGCGGGTCGTGTGCGCAGACCGCGCCGACGCCGTGGCTGAGACGGCCGACATGGTCGCCAAGGCCGGCGGCAAGGCGATCGCGCTCAACGGCGACGCCGGCGACGAGGCCTTCGTCAAGGCCTACATCGCCCGCGCCCAGTCCGAGTTCGGGTCCCTGGACGTGGTCTGGGCCAACGCCGGCATCTCCGGCGGCTGGGTGGAACTGCAAGACCAGACTCCGGACTATTGGACCGAGATCCTGCGCATCAACCTGATCGGGGCGTTCCTGGCTGTGAAGCACGCCTCGGCGGCGATGATCCCGACGGGCAAGGGCTCGATCATCTGCACGGCCTCGGTGGCGGGCATCCGCTCCGGCGCCGGCGGTCTGGCCTATTCGGCGTCGAAGGCGGGCGTGATCAGCCTGGTCCAGACCTCGGCCAACGAGCTCTACGGCACGGGCGTGCGGGTCAACGCCATCGCGCCCGGCCTGATCGAGACCGGCATGACCAAGCCGATCTTCGACGGCGCACGGGCCCGCGGCAACGAGGACAAGATCGGCCAGCTCAACCCGCTGACCCGCTACGGCGCGCCCAGCGAGATCGCGCAAGCCGCCCTCTTCCTGGCGTCGGACGATTCATCCTACGTCAACGGCCAGACCATCGCCGTCGACGGCGGCCTCTCGACCTCCCACCCCGTCGTCCGTCGCAAGCGGTGATCTACCGCCTGGAGTGTGAACCTGTCGACTAGCCGCCGGACCCGAACCGCCAGCGCCTGGGATCGATCCGCCGTTCCGGTCCCAGCAGGTGCAGCGTCGCCAGCACCGCCACCGCCGCGGCCACGCCCAGGACGAACGCGCCGGCCGCCGCCGCCGAGATTCCGGCCGGGCCGACGGCCAGCGGCTTGGGCTGCATCCAGTGCACGATCTCGCCGTTCTGCTCCACGGGCCCGACATCGTCGCCGATGCCATCCACGCTCTCGTGCGCCTGTTCGCTCATGGGTAAGCCTCCGCCTGGGGTCGCCTGGGCCTAACCCGCGCGCATGGCAGGGGTTCCGAAGCCCGCGCCCGGGCGGTAGAAGCGGCGCTCACCTTTCCCAGGACCCGCCGAAACCGAACCATGGCCGGACATTCCAAGTTCAAGAACATCATGCACCGCAAGGGCCGCGCGGACAGCGCGCGCTCCAAGCTGTTCTCCAAGCTCAGCCGCGAGATCACCGTCGCCGCCAAGTCGGGCCTGCCCGACCCGGCGATGAATTCCCGCCTGCGCCTGGCGGTGAACAACGCCAAGGCCGAGTCCGTGCCCAAGGACAACATCGACCGGGCGATCAAGAAGGCCACCGGCGGCGACGGCGAGGTCTATGAAGAGATCCGCTACGAGGGCTTCGGCCCGGGCGGCGTCGGGATCATCGTCGAGGTGCTGACCGACAACCGCAACCGCGCGGCCGCCAATATCCGCTCCACCTTCTCGAAATACGGCGGCAACCTGGGCGCCACCGGCTCCGTCGCCTTCACCTGGGATCGCGTGGGCCAGATCGACTACGGCCCGCAGGCCGGCTCCGAGGACAAGGTCATGGAAGCCGCCATCGAGGCGGGCGCCGACGACGTGGAGTCCGGCGAGGACGGCCACACCGTCTACACCGCCTTCCAGGACCTCTCGGAAGTGGCGGCGGCCCTCGAAGCCTCGCTCGGCCCGGCGAAGTCCACCACCATCGCCTGGCGGCCCAAGGCCCGCACGCCGGTCGAGGGCGACGGCGTCGCCACCCTGGTGAAGCTGCTGGAAATGCTCGAGGACGACGACGACGTGCAGAACGTCTACTCCAACGAGGACATCTCCGACGCCGACCTGGAAACGCTGGCGGGCTAGGCGCGCCCTCCCCTTCCCGGATAGCGCGGGAGAGGTGAAGCTAGACGGCGACCGACAGCGGCTCTTCGCCCAGGTCCAGCACCCGCTCGATCTCGGCGATCAGATGCTCCAGCCGGATCGGCTTGGCCACCAGCCCGTCCATGCCGGCGGCGCGATACTCGGCCTCGTGATGCGACATGGCGTTGGCGGTCAGCGCCAGGATCGGCGTGCGGCGGCCCGACCCCAACTCCCGCGCGCGGATGGCGCGGGCCGCGGTAGGGCCGTCCATCACCGGCATCTGCACGTCCATCAGGATCAGGTCGAACGCGCCGATGGCGCTGGCGTCCACGGCCTGGGCGCCGTCGTCCACCACCACCAGCTCGACGCCGAGCTGGCCGAGCAGGGTGGAAAGCACCCGCTGGTTCATCGGATTGTCCTCGGCGGCCAGGACCCTCAGGCCCGGCCGGCCGGACAGCTCCGCGGCCATGGCCCGTGCTGGGGCGGGCGCGCGGGCGACCGATCGCGCCAGCGGCAGGGTGAGCGTGAAGGTGGAGCCCTGGCCCTCGACGCTGGCCGCCGACACCGTCCCCCCCATCATCGCCGCCAGCTCACGGCAGATCGCCAAGCCGAGGCCCGAGCCCCCGTACTGCCGGGTCGTCGAGGCGTCGGCCTGGACGAATTTCTCGAACAGCGCCTCCAGCCGCTCGGCCGGGATGCCGGGACCGGTGTCGGAGACCGCCATCGTCAGCGACGCCCCGTCGTGGCTGACGACGATGCGCACCGAGCCCCGCGCCGTGAATTTCACCGCATTGGAGACCAGGTTGTGCAGGATCTGGCGCACCCGGGTCGGATCGCCCTTCCAGCACCCCAGCGCTTCCGGCGACACCTCGCACTCCAGGTGGACGTCCTTGTCCGCCGCCAGCGAGGTGAAGGCGGCCTGGGCGTTGGCGGCGATCTCGGCGGCGTCGACGACGCCGTCCTCGAGGTCGAGCCGGCCGGCCTCGATCCGAGACAGGTCCAGGAGATCATTGAGCAGGCAGAGCAGGGTCTCGCCGCCGGAATGGATCACATCCAGCCGCGCGCGCTGGACCACGGGCAGGTCGTCGCGGGCCATGGCCTGGGCCATGCCGATCACCCCGTTCAGGGGCGTGCGGATTTCGTGGCTCATGGTGGCGAGGAAGGCGGACTTGGCGCGGTTGGCGGCTTCCGCGCCCTGCCGCTCGCGCTCCAGCGCGGCGAGGGCCTCGGCGAGCTGGCCCGCCGCCAGCATGTTGCGCCGCGCCGACAGCAAGGCGTAGCCGGCCAGGATCGCAACCCCGACGCAGGCCAGCACATGCTGGGCCCCCAGGAACACCGGCGACAGCACCGGCGTCAGGATCATCACCGCCGTCACCGGGGCGGCGAACACCATGAACGCCAGGCGGGAGCGGAAGGCGAAGCTCGACGCGTTGACCAGCAGCGAGGCCCAGATGATCAGGGACGAGAACGGCGCGCCGCGCACGTCCGAATGCCAGAACGCCAGGCTGAGGCCCAGCCAGATCAGGCAGTTGACCACCGACGCGGCCATGAACCTCAGCCGCCGGGCCGGCGTCGCCCGCCCGGGACGGGTCAGTGGCAAGGTGAAGGCCCAGATCAGTAGCTCGCAGGCGATCTGCGCCGAGCCCCAGATCGCCGCCGTCCGCCAGCCCAGGCTCGCGGCCACCAGGAAGATCGCCAGCCCCGCCGCCGCGATCCGGCCGGGGGCCAGATTGCGGGAGTCGCGGGCGACGGCGTCGAACTCCGAGAGCTCGGGAAGATGGAACCTGCGCATGCTCACCACTCAACTTGCGGGAGTAGGGTTACCTGAGATTGTGGAACAAGCACTTAACGCCCGCTTGGCTTCCGGCGCGCCCCATGGCCAAGGTTTGAGCATCACTCGGGGGGAACCGATCATGAGGTTGAAATTCACCGCCGCGGCGATCGCCGCGCTCGCGCTCGCCGCGGGTTCCGCTGTGGCCGCCGAATTCGTCACCATTCCGCTGGAGGCTTCCATCGACAGGCCGGCCGCCGTCACCTGGGCGAAGGTCTCCCCCTACTGCGCTATCGGCGCCTGGATAAAGACCACCTGCGAGATCACCTCGGGCAAGGACGGGGAGGTGGGCGCGGTGCGCCGTATCGCCGGGCGCATCGACGAGGTGCTGGTGGCCAGGACGGCGTGGTCCTACACCTACGCCCAGCCGAAATCGCCGATCGACTACCACGGCACGGTCGAGGTGCGGCCCGACGGCGCCAGGAAGTCGAAGATTCTCTACACCCTGATCTACGACGCCGAGCCCCTGCAGACGCCGCAGGCCAAGGCCGCCGACAAGGACCGACGCGCCAGGCAGTTCACCGCGCTCCTGGCCAGCATGATGACCCAGGCGGAGGCGAAATAGGCCGGGGTCAGCCCTGGCTGCGGAAGGTGAAGTAGACGTAGACCGCCACCAGCCCCAGCATCAGGACGACCATCGCGCGGCCCATCAGCTTGCGGCGGGCCGCGGCCTTGGCTTCGGGGTCGGTGTCCATCGGGGCTCCTGGGATCTGACGCGGCCGGACCATGCGGCGGGGCGCCTTTCGGAGCAAGGTCGGCGAACACTCGGGAGGAACGACATGCGGCCCACGACCTTGACCCTCGGGCTCGCGGCCCTGCTGGCGATCACCGCGCCGGCCGCCGCCCAGCAACAGGAGCGCCTGGGCGCCGACCAGCCGACGGCGGCGGGCCGGAGTCAGGCCAAGGCGCTGGGCTTCGCCGGCGACCGGGTCTGGCTGGCGGTGGGCTTCGGCAACACCTTCATGGTCACCACCAGGGCCGGCAATGTCATCGTCGACACCTCCACCCTACCCAACGTGGCGCGCCATCGCGCCCTGCTGCAGGCCGTCTCCAAGGCGCCGATCCGCGATATCCTGCTGACCCACGCCCATGGCGACCACACCGGTGGCGTGGCGGCCTGGAAGGAGAAGGGGACCCACGTCGTCGGCCAGGCCAACGAGGTCGAGTTCCGCAACTATCAGGCCCGGCTGGAAGGCTTCTTCGCGATCCGCAACGCCGCCCAGTACAACGCCGCCCAGCCGCGCACCGTGGCCAACGAGAACCCCGGCAACTTCGCCGCCCCGCCGCTGGCCGACGTGCTGGTGGAGAAGGACTACAGATTCAAGCTGGGCGACCTGACCTTCGACTGCTTCGCCGCGCCCGGCGAAACCCCGGACCACATGAACGTCTGGATCCCGGAGCTGAAGGCGGTCTTCATCGGCGACAACTACTATGCCTCGTTCCCGAACCTCTACACGCTCCGGGGAACCGAGCCGCGCCCGGCGCTGAACTACGTGGCCTCGCTGAACCGGGTGCTGGCCCTGAAGCCCGAGATCGTCTTCCCCAGCCACGGCATGCCGATCGTGGGCGCCGAGAACGTCCGCAGGACGCTCACCCAGTACCGCGACGCCATCCTCTATGTGCACGACGCTACCGTGGCCGGCATGAACCGGGGCCAAGACGTCTTCACCCTGATGAAGACCATCAAGCTGCCCAAGGCGCTGGAGGTGGGCGAGGGCTATGGCGCGCTCACCTGGTCGATCCGCGGCATCTATGAGGGCTACGCCGGCTGGTTCGACACCGATCCGGCGACCATGTACCCGATCGCGCCCTCGGACGCCGACGCCGAACTCACGAAGCTGGCCGGCGGGCCCGACCCGATCGCCGCCCGCGCGGAGGCCCTGGTCGAGGCCAACCCGGCCCTGGCGCTGCGCCTGACCAGCGCCGCCCTGGTCGCGGACCCGCGCAACAAGGCCGCCCTGACGGCGCGCCGCCATGCGCTGCAGGCCCTGCTCAAGGCCTCGAAGAATTCCAACGAAAGCGGCTGGCTCAACGCCGGCCTGGCCAAGGTCGACGCCGCCCTCAAATAGGTGCGCCCGCCCTTACAAAGCCGGCGCGGCCAAGGCCATCCAGGCGACCCTGAAGTCGCCCAGACACAGAAACGCCGGCCCTCCTCGCGGAGTGGCCGGCGCTTTCGTTTCGGCCGTCCTCAGCCGGGTTCGGCGAGGGATCCGGCGGCCAGCGCCGCGGCGGCGGCTTCCTCGGCGGCGGCCTTGGCCTTGCTGGCCTTGGTGACCCGCGGCTTGGCGACCTTCTTGACCTTCGCCGGCTTCTCCTCGACCGGCGCGATGACCGGCGCGCCCGAGGTGTCGAGCGTCGACTGGGTCACCCCGCCTTGCGCCACCGGGATGCCCAGATAGCGCATCTGGCCGTCCTTGTAGGCGATGTCCTCGCTGGGGACCTTGGGGTCGCGCTTCAGTTCGGAGACGTCGCGCAGCGTCATGCGCAGGACCATCTTCTTGCGCTCGGCGCCGTCCTGGTCGGCCTGGTCGATCAACAGGCGCATCTCTTCAGCGGCGGAGCCGCGGCGGCGGGTGGGGGTTCGGGTTTGCATCGCCATCTCACGCATCTGCGAAGAAGCCGTGTTCGCCGCTGACCCGGACCTGGCAAGGCCGGCCCTGGTCCTGCAGCGCCCGCGCGCGCTTGTTGGCGGCGGCCTTGGCCTCTTCCTTTTCACTGGTGTGGTCGGAGAATTCGCCCTGGTGCTCCACCGCCCACCGGCCTTCGTGCCGGGCAACGGTGAGGGTCTCGCGATCGGCTGCGCCGCGTATGGCCATGTCGGTGGATCCTTCTCGGCGCGGAGTGTCGGCCCGCGGGGGATGGTTATGAAATTGATTAAGACGGTAGAATTCTATATGTAAAACAGCGCGGTGTCAGCAAGCTTCGGCAAATGCGGCCAGTTTTTCCTTGCCCCTTCCGTCAGTTCATGAAAGAAAGTGCGGATCGAAAATCGTTTTGGCTCGCCCGCTCTCCACCCTCGACATCCAAGTCGGGAGCCGGAACTGCCCTCGGCCCTCTCCGAAATTTTGATCTCGCCGCCCACTTTGGGCGCGTGAATACTTAGACCCGGAAGGGGATACGATATGGCGACTGGTGTCGTGAAGTGGTTCAACGGCCAAAAAGGCTTCGGTTTCATTCAGCCCGATGACGGCGGCCAAGACGTGTTCGTACACATCTCGGCTGTCGAGCGCGCGAATCTCGCGTCGCTGCATGAGGGCCAGAAGCTGAGCTACGAGCTCGAAAAGGACCCGCGCAACGGCAAGATGTCCGCAGGTCAGCTGCAAAGCGCCTAAGGACTGACGGCCAGCTTTCGACAAGCTGCGCAAAACTACGAAGGGCCGGTGTCGCAAGACGCCGGCCCTTTTCGTTTGGGCGTCCGCCATCTGTACCTGCGACGTTTTGACCGATGCCTTGGGGCTTTAACCCATGCCGTAGCGATAACCTGTTATCTCAGCCGGGTTCCCAAAAGGGGGTTGGGGCGACAATGGCCGGCTATCGACTGTATTTCCTGGACGACAATGGCCGCATCCGCGACGCCCACGAGTTCGAATCCGCAGGCGACGACGACGCGCTCGTCCAGGCCGAGGCCCGCCACGACGGGCGCGCCATGGAGCTATGGAGCGGCGTCCGCGTGGTCCGCAAGATCGCCAGGCGCCCACCGGCGTGAATAGCTTGGTCCGCGTCAGCGTGCCGCGGCGGCCTCAACCAAATCGAGCCTTCGCTCAACCCTGCAGTGTTAGGGATAGCGGCCCATGACACGCCAGTATCTCCCCGGACTTGAACGCGATGAGACGGGCGAGGCTCTTGCGAGCTTCGACCTGGGTCCGCTCGGCGTCCTCAAGCTGGACAGCATCCGCCAGACCGCCCTGCGCGCCGGCCGGCTGGCGGCCGCGTTGTTCGACGGCGCGGAAGCCGACGTCATCGCGATCCAGGACGGCCGCGTCTGGCGGGGCAAGGCCTCGCGCGATCACACCGACGACGCCGTCGCCCGCGCGCTCGCGCTCAACGTCGTCGAAACCCTGTGGACCGCCGACACCCATGCCGATCCCGCATGGCGCGACCATCCGGGCGTGCAGGGCCCCTACGGCATCCGGTTCTGCGCGGTCGCGCCAATCCGGGTGCGCGACGGCCCGCAGGTGGGGATCCTGCGGGTCTTCCACAGCAAGCCCCGGGCCTTCGACCCGGCGCTGGCGGAGCGGCTGGAAGACCTCGCCGACTTCGTCGCCGACCATTGCGACCGCCTGCTTGGCGGCGAGGTGCGGCGGATGCGCGAGCTCTTCGACCGCGCGCCCGGATTCATGGCGATCACCACCGGCCCCGATCACGTCTTCGAGCTGGCCAACGACGCCTATGTGGATCTCGTCGGCGAGCGCGATCTGCTGGGCCGGACGCTGGGCGAGGCGATCCCCGAGGTGGCGTCGCAGGGGTTCAACGACCTCCTCGACCAAGTCTACCTGGGCGGCGCGCCCTACGTCGCCCGCGCGGCGGAGGTGTTTCTGCGCCGCAGGCCCGGGGCCGCCCTTGAGGCCGTCTACGTCGATTTCGTCTGCCAGCCGATCCGCGAGGCCGACGACTCGCTCTCCGGCGTCTTCATGCAGGGTCACGACGTCACCCGGGAGAAGCTGGCGTCCGACGAACTGCGCGCCACCGCCCGGGACCTGGCGACGGCGCTCAGCGCCACCCAGGCGATCTTCGATCAGTCGCTCGACGTCATCGTCACCACCGATGCGAGCGGGGTCTTCACCAGGGTCAGCCGGCACGCCGAGACCGTGTGGGGCTACCGGCCCGACGAGATGGTGGGACGCCGCACTCTGGAGTTCCTGCACCCCGACGACCGGGCCGCCAGCCTCGAAACCCGACGCCAGGTCCAGGCCGGCGCCACCACCAGGGCCTTCTCGAACCGCTTCGTGCACAAGGACGGTACGGCGGTGCCGATGATGTGGTCGGCCACCTGGTCGGAGGTGCATGGCTCGATGGTCGCCATCGCCCGCGATATGCGCGAACACGAGGCGGCCGAGGCCATGCTGCGCCAGGCCCAGAAGATGGAGGCCGTCGGCCAGCTGACCGGCGGCGTCGCCCATGACTTCAACAACCTGCTGACCGTGGTGATCGGCGGCGCCGAGGTGCTTGCCGAGGGCTTGGCGGCGCGGCCGGACCTGCAGCCCACCGCGGAGCTGGTGCTGGAAGCGGCCGAGAAGGGCGCCGAACTGGTCAGCCGGCTGCTGGCCTATTCGCGCAAGCAGCCGCTGGCTGCCCAGGCCATCGACTGCAAGACCTTCATGGCTTCGCTTCGGCCGATCCTGGCCCGGACCCTCAGCGCGGACATCGAGATCGTCGCCCAGATCGAGGCGGGCTTCTGCTGCCTCGCCGACCCGACCCAGCTCACCTCCGCCCTGCTCAACCTCTGCATCAATGCCCGCGACGCCATGCCGGACGGCGGCCGCCTGACCCTCTCGGCCCACCGCGCGCCGGCCGCCCCGGGCGCCGCCGACCCGAAGGCGGGCTTCGTGGTGCTGTCGGTCGAGGACACCGGCCAGGGTATGTCGCCGGAACTCCAGGCGCGCGTGCTGGAGCCGTTCTTCACCACCAAGCCGGCGGGCCTGGGGTCGGGCCTCGGCCTCAGCATGGTCTATGGTTTCGCCAATCAGTCCGGCGGACAGCTGTCGCTGGAATCCGAGCCTGGCCGCGGGACCCGGGTGAGCCTCTATCTTCCCGAGACCACGCAACGGCCCGCGCCGCCCACCACCCGGCCCAGCGCTGGCGCGACCTCGACCGGTCGCCACATCCTGCTTGTGGAGGACGACGACCTGGTCCGCCAGCAGACCGAGCGCCAGCTCGTCGCGCTTGGGTATCGGGTCACGGCGTGCTCCAACGCCGGCCAGGCCTTGCAGCGGCTGACCCGACCGCGCAGCTTCGACCTGCTGCTGACCGACGTGGTCATGCCCGGCGGCATGAACGGCCACGAGCTGGCCGTGCAGGCGCGCCTCGTCGCGCCCCACCTGCGCATCCTGTTCACCTCCGGCTATTCGGAGGACGCCATACTGCGCGCCGGCAACTTCGCGAGCCTGGGCGAGCTGCTGGCCAAGCCCTATCGCCGCGCGGAGCTCGCCCGGATGCTGCTCAAGGCGTTCGGGAAGACGGACGCGATCCCCTGCGTCGAACCCGTTGGCTGACCGAACCCGGCTTCTGGAGAGCCCCGCAAACATGAAACCCACCACGATCCTGCTGATCGACGACGATGTGGAGATGCTGCGGCTGCTCGCCGCCGCCTTCAGCAAGGCGGGTTACGAGGTGCACACCGCCACGGACGGACACATGGGCATGCAGGTGTTTGCCGGCGCCATCCCCGACGTGGTGGTGACGGACATCGTCATGCCCGCCCAGGAAGGCATAGAGACCATCATGGCCATGAAGCGCGCGCGACCCGATGTGAAGATCGTCGCCATCTCCGGCGGCGGCCGCCTGGCCGCGAACACCGTGCTCAACATCGCCGACCATCTGGGCGCGGACCAGGTGATCGCCAAGCCCTTCCAGCTCTCCGGTCTGGTGGCCGTCGTGACCCTGATGATGCGGCCGCAGGCTGCGGCGGCGACACCGTGACCGGCCTGATCGGCGATTCGCCGGCGCACAGGTTCAACAACCTGCTGTGCAAGATCATGGGGTCCGCCGAACTGGCCCTCGACCGGGTGGACGATCCGCTGGCCCGGGCCGAGCTGACCGGCATCATCGCCCTGGCCGAGACCGCCGCCGACATGGTCGACGCCCTGACCGCACAGCCCGGCCAGGCCCCGCCGGACAACGGCGCCAAGCCCGCGATGTGATAAGCGGGTCGGCATGACCGACACCGCTCAGCCGCAGGCGCCCGCGCCACCGAAGCCGAAGCCGAAGCCGAAGCCGAACAACCTGGTCGGGATCGGGCTCTCGGCAATCTGGATCGCGCTCGGCGTGCTGACCGTGCGCCAGCCCAGCGGCCCGGCGGTGTTCGCCTTCGTGATGGTGGGCTGGATCCTGGCGGTGATGGCCCACGAGTTCAGCCACGCGGCGGTGGCCTATCTGGCCGGCGACCACACGGTGGTGGAGAAGGGCTACCTCTCCTTCGATCCGCGGCGCTACGGCGACCTTGGGACCAGCCTGGTGATCCCGCTCCTGGCGCTGCTGCTGGGCGGGGTGGGCTTCCCGGGCGGGGCGGTCTATCTGCGCCACGACCTGATGCGCGGCCGGGTCTGGCGGGCGGCCGCCTCGCTGGCGGGGCCGGCGGCGACGCTGCTGGTGCTGTTGGTCCTCAGCGTCGGCCTGTCGTTCTGGCGCGGCTGGGGCGTGGAGGGCGACGGCGCATCGGCGCTGTTCGAAGGCCTCACGGTCATCGCCTTCCTGCAGGCCATGGCGCTCATCCTCAACCTGCTGCCGATACCCGGGCTCGACGGCTTCAACGCCATCCGGCCCTTCCTGCCCGAGAGCTGGACGCCGGCGATCCGCAAGTTCGAAGGCCTGGCCATGCTGGCGCTGCTGGCGCTGATCTTCATCGTGCCCGGGGCCAGCGGAGCGCTGTTCACCGCGGCCGCCGTGCTCGGCCACCTGGCGGGCCTTGACCTCCAGGCGTTGCAGAACGGCTGGAACGCCTTCCACTTCTGGCGCTAGTGTGCCGGATCTGAAGTTCGCCTTCTTGTTGGATCGAGCGCGGAGTGAACTTCAGATCCAAGAAGCACACTAGGTGTGCAGTCCCGGATTCTGATGGTGCATCATCGATCCTGAGTCGTCAGGAGGGGGATGCGTTATGGGAAGTGTTCTTCACGGCAGCGCCCGCACGACGCCGCGTAT
>Ga0307517_10001756_pt1 | contig 35719 bp, 29 predicted proteins | sample 23_EM_MG_FD_194515 | JGI IMG/M metagenome (GOLD analysis project Ga0307517, IMG submission 194515) | Populus trichocarpa ectomycorrhiza microbial communities from riparian zone in the Pacific Northwest, United States - 23_EM | ecosystem: Host-associated > Plants > Roots > Unclassified | place...
GGCTTATACCGAGCGGCCCCCCCCCCCCCCCCCGATAGCGTGGTGGCCCTAAAGGTGGTAGGCGGGACGCAAGCAAGCAAGGGAGTTTTTCATGCACAATGCTCGTGCTAGTGAAACGCTCTGGCGAGAAAAAGTCAACCCCAGGGTTGAGGTCCGAGGTGGGGCCTTACTGGCAGTATAAAAGTAAGTTACCAACTTAAGGGATCAGTCCTTCGTATGTACAGTACACTTGCGAGCTGAGTTTCTCGTGATTAGGTCAGTTGTATGTATAAACCGTTAGTCATTGACTGGGTAAAAGTGCGTAACTTCTATAAGTGTAGGCACTCGGATGAGACTGTTCATAGTCCGGGATGCTTGTCTTGGGTGTTGGAAGTTCGAACCTCTGGATACAGGGTGTACTCTCTCTCTCCCTCTCTCCCTCCCTCTCTCGAAAAAAGAGGTTTGTAGTGGCTCCCCCCTTGAGCCCTTGCTCACTGTGCCTAGGAGGGCATGCCTCGGCCTGTAAGATGGAGATCGACTCCATGATTGAAAAACGTAATCGCGGGCTATTGGCGCACCGAGAGCTTCAATCCCCCCCCCCCTGCTACGAGACTTTTCGAGTCCGATGTCGATCCAGCGATAACGTCTCAGGCCCCTCCAAAAAGGGTGGGGGGACAGCAGGAATGACAAAACGAGGACCCAGCAAATCCCGTAAGTTAGATCGGAATCACATGCGTAATTGGACTGACTTTGCACTTTTTGTGGCAGTGTTGAGATGTTGGCTCCTTCGCCTTCTGCTATCATGTCGATGCGATTCTAGGATAACGGAGTTAATCACCGAACCTTTCCAATCGATGGCTGCGTCTGATATATAGATAATGCAATTGATTGTAGAGGAGAGGAGGAAAGCCTGTGAACGTTTGGCGATGTTTCACTTGTTAGCGGGGTAGGTTGTTTGGGCCACGATTCGAAGGTAGCGACGGTGTCTGTCTGGGGATTACCCCTCCTCCCTCCACTCTAGCACGTTAGTTCCATATCTCTTCTCGCAAAGGTAAGCAAGCTAACATGATCAGAGTGCGGCCTATCTTCCACTCATGCCACCCCTCCTCCTCGAAACGTCAGCTTACTCGCTGCGCTTTGGGAGTTGTCTGTGCCTGCCGGGCTTGCGCGATGCCAACAGTTTCCGTGGAGATGTCCTCTGGCGCCCCGAGGCTTCCCAAGAGCCGGTTGGGTTTGAGTATACTTGTCTGCTGATTTTGGGTCGGAAGTCAGTTCGTAGGGGTAAGATATTGTCGTTGGATTTTGCTGACAGCTGGAAAAGCGATTCCGGGCGATTGGGCTCAGCCGCTGGGTCAAGATTCATTGCTTATTCTGATGGCTTGTACTCGAGTATAGTGCCGCCTAGTCCCGGGAGCCCGCCCTTGTATCACCAAGTCATGACCCCTCTCTGGGTTACAGCCTTGGCTACCAGCCCGCTGGTATCGTAATGCCCTGGGTCAACATCTTCCGTCACAATTAGCCTTATTTAGGCCAGGGGTGAGTCTGCCTTGGTCAGTTTCTCTATTGGAAAGACTTATTGTTTCCCCGCTGTTTGGTTGGACTACTGGAATTCAGTCTTCCTTTCATTAGGAAAGCGGTGTCCCGTAGAGACTGGAATAATTGGACCAGGCGCTAAGAAATCGGGGTTCCCCACCGTATTGACCTATCAAATCTAGCATCCTTATGCAGCGTCCTGCCTCTCTCTAAGGCAGAAGCTCTTTGGAAAACCCCGCACCAAACAGAGGGAGAATAGGAAGATCATCTTAACTACTATTTTTTTTATAAAAAAAGACAAGCCTCAAGCTCCCGTTGATATATGATCAACCCCAGTTCCGCTTGGCTGAGGGGGCCAGACCTCGCTAAGGCGCTGCCAGTTTTGGCGGGTTGGTGCGGTATGATAGTAAGATTTGTCGTATTTTTCGTCTCAAGAGGGCTAAGGGCTACTTCTCTCGGCTCTATTTGCCTTAGCCCAAAGAGGGGGATTCTAGACATCCTAGCGCGGGGTCTAGTTATTTTGATTTCCGCGGCACTCCTCTATATGGTCTACTGATTGCACTATTTCTAGGTAAACTACGTTCCTTCCTAGTGTTCCGGAGGTTGGTAGCTCTATGATAGAATAAATGTCCAATACTCCGAAAAGAGCTCGCAGCAACATCACGAATACCGATAAAGATGCCAGCTCCCGGAGAAATCATCCTGGTGATGCGGGCTCAGTTGCCCGTGGCCGGCCATTCGAGAAGTCGACAATGCCCCGGGTGTCGTTCGTTGCTGTGCAACTTCGGCAGCTCCTGAATTGGGAACGAGGCTGAACCAGTGCAGTTTTGTGGTACTGGTGCTACCCAGACCTCGAGAACGAAACTGGACACTCTCCGACTGGTTAGGCAATAGGAAGCGATTCCCCCGCCAGAGTGGAGTGAGGAAAAACTCGATATCGCATCTGCGCACCGGGAACCACGAAGGTCTGGAGGCGGAAAGAGGGACTAGATCCCCTAATGTCATATTAAACCTGGTCAGTGGTGTTGTTACTATCTTGACGTTGGGTGATGGGGTGGCAGGACATCCTGTGGGGTTTGGTTGCCGGCTGTAACTGCGCGTGGAGTGTGGTGAATGCTGCGGGAGACCAGCCGCGTCTTGTCGGTGCACCACCCCGCCGTGGCGCCCTCCTTGCTTCCGATAATTGATGAGCTTGATTGACCGATATCCTCAAGGGGACGGAGGCAGGTTGATATTCCAATATTAATGCAGTGAGCTGCCTAGAGCGCACAGCTATGAAGTCCCGTTATCAGGGGAACTGCCGGGCCTAGCAATAGCGCCGTCTATCTAATCGTGGTTAAAATAAAGCCAGTGCTTCGCGGGAGATAGGGAAATTTAGCTCTTTCGGCGCTGTAGGGGGGGGGGGGGGGCGCCCCCCCCCCAATGCTCGTGGGCTCTTTGTTGGGCTCCTTGGGAGTCGCAAGTATCTAAACTGGCCTTTCGGCCAGTATAGTATGGTGTTGTCCTGCAAGCTCTCTTCAGCGGTTGGTTTTGGGGGTTGCAGAGCCCGGTGTCGGAGGAGGGGTATGCATGCAAGTATCGTTCTTGACCGTTAAAGCTCACCTTCGTAGCCAGCTCATTCAATAAAATCCTGAATCGGGAAGTGCGGTCCTTTGAGGGAAAAAGACCTGACTTTCCAAGGGGTTTAGGTGGTGAACAGGTCTTTAACTTAGCTCTAATCCCCCGGATAGTTCCGCAGAGAAAGAAGAATCTGGCACGAGTGATAACCTGTGAGAGTAATCTTTCCTTCTCCATTTGAGGGCTGCACCAAATGAAGTAGATCACAAAGCTTTATTCCACCCTCGCTTGATACCTTCATAGCCCACGGCGGCCTAGCCCTTGTCTCACATTGAGCGAATTTTATCGCCTTCTCTTTCACAAGCTTCTCAATCGGCGATTTCAATTAGATGAACCCAACCTGGGCGATGGTTCGCCAAATGAAGGAGGGTAATGCGGTGGGGAAGCTTAAGAAGGGAATAGTACACTCTAGCATGTGCTAGTGTGAGACCCCTCACACTGCAGCGCTTCTCTTAGTAGTGTGTAGACTGGAAGATATTGTGGGGAAATAAATGTCCATCCACACAAAAGCTATCACAGAGGGGCGTGGGAGGATATTCGCCAAATTAGGGACTACTAATCGAACTACAGCAAGAAATGTGTCCCACTCAGGTAAAAAGAAAGGTCTGCCAGCCCACCTAACTATATATTGATACCAGGCAACGGGGTGTGGTTATGCCGCCAAGGGAGGCACAGTGCGCCGGACCGGGCGCAACCTTTCGGGGAAGGAAATCGGGGGCGCAGGTACGGTTCCATTACAGACCGCGGGTTGAGCACAGAAAAAAAACTATTTGAAGGAAAAGTTGGGATCGAAACTCGACGCTTCCATTGGTAATAGATACTATATATACAAGGTATACACAGGCAAGCACGCCAACCATAAAAGTGAAACAACCGGAAGAGACGGGCTTAGTAGTGACATGTCATTCATAGAAAGCCGAACAAGGTTTGAAGTATTCATCTCAATAAAAATCCCAATCTGATAAGAACAAAGACCAAATACCCAACCAGCCTCTCGTCGTTTCTAGCCTAATTCCCGTTACCCCGCTCTGCGGCCTTCAGCGAGCAACGGCCCTTCCACTTCTGAACGTACCGTGCAGATTCCACCTTGTTGACCCTGTGCCTCTTTTCAAGGTGTGCCTTGAAATTGTCCACTCTGGTGAACTTCTGGTTAGGGAACTTGCAACCCCTTAATGGGCACGATGGCCCCTCCGCTGGGCGGTGCGCTTTTGTAGTCTCGAGATGTCTCTGGAGATCCCCGGCGCGTGCGAAAGGTATATTACACTTTTCACACTTGGACGAGCGACTGGGCTTTGGGGTGTTGATATCTTGTTGATCTCCTTGTTGAGCAAAGCGATAGTTGTTGGGCGGCTGATAGTTGGAATCGGTGGTGGGGCAGTCTGAGGTGATGTTGGAATCTGTACTGGGGAGCATTTGGGCTGGAAGGGTGTCTCCCGGCGCGCTAGAGGAACTGTTTTCCGGGTGGTATCTGTGTTGGTTGGGATGTTATTTTGTGGGTCTGGATGTACGTTTGGAGTCAGTGTGAGGAGCTACCTGTCGGGTTGCTGGGTTCCCCAATTCGGATTAGAAAAGCTACAGGGAGTGGACTGATATGGCCCAAAGTTTCCGCTATCGTATAAAGCTTCGTGAGGGGATTGGGGCGGGCTGAGAGGGACACCAAAGGGGTAGCCTCCGGGGATAAACGGGGAGCTCGGCCCTGAGCTAGTGGCATTACTCTCATCGTCGGTAGCGCCTTGGGGGCAGGGACTTGGCTCTGGTGGATCCCATGATTGCTTCTCGTGCAGGTCATGAGGAGTTTGGACGTCGGCTTCGTGCGGCCACTCCCACCCTGCCTCGGGTGGGGAGGGCGGAGTCGCTGGAAGTTGGTACCGTGGTATGTAGGATTCTGCCTCAGGCCAATTGTTCTCGTCGTTGTTAAGTGCCGAGTTTTGAGGGTCACATTCGGCGGGAAAATAGCCCGGGAACCCGATCGACGGGTGACCGAGGTGGTGTCGGGTATAATTTGTTTGGGAGTTCTCAAATCCGTAACCTTCTGATAGACCTGCTTCAATCTTCTGAAGCTCCTGCTTTAAGTTGCAGAGTTGGGGTCCAATCTGGCAAAGCATTGGAGGTTGTATATTGAGGGCTGAGTACAGGACGGGCATTGCTAAGTGGAAATTGGGGTGAATAGAGCAGAGAGAGCATAGAGAGGTGGAGAGCCAGAAACGTATGGTATGAATGAAGTTTCGGACGGGATTAACCTTTTATAAATTCTTGAATCTAGCAAAAACTGAAATGGAGATCACCTGGAATCTGGCAAACGGTCCAGCCAGGAATAAAACTTGCATAATTTCACTTTGTTGTGAGCTCAGCACGGTAGAGCCAGGGATCTTTTTTTCTTCCCTTCCCCTCAGACACCTCACAGGCGTGCTTCGCCAATTACTCACACACAGTACCCTTCCCTGCTCCCCTCGTAGATAGACAGGCGGAAAGAGCTGTCCGCCTTCACCCAGTTAAAACGGCTGTTGAAGTAGCACAGAAGCGATTCAATCTAATTGGCCGTCCACGACCTCGCTTCTTGAGCGCAACAGCCACCGGGAACAACCTCCCCCCCCCTACAAATTTCTGGCAGGTTAACGGGGGGGAAAAACAAGCCCAGACACCCACCTGCTGGTTCTCCAACCAAGAACTCTGTAAAGGCGAAATGCGAAGCGTGTGAGTAGTTGACCGAGATTTCGGGGGTGCCATGAGGGCACTCCTAGGGCACCTAAGTTTTGGGTTTGGAGATAAACCAACTGGCAGGCGCCGTGCTTGGTCACCGAGTCCTCCCCGCTATTGTGTAGATATGCAAGCCGTGGTACACCTGACTACTGTTTTTATTCTTATCATGCTCGACGAATTATGTCGGGGAATAGTTGCTTCAACAAATCCACCTCTGCCGGGGAACTCCCGCTGGAAACCTTGGGCCATATTATGTGTGATTCATTGGGTCGAATAGGTAATCCCCACTAACAGGCGCATAAACAAGTATCATAGCTAAGATTTTATAAAAAGGGCGACATATTTTTCCCTCCGCCGTTTTGAGGACATCGACACATTGCTTACTAAGCTCCGGCGTTGCGTTTTTGTAAACAATTTACCCTTAGTCACAATTTATCACTTAACTCTTTGGCGAACAACGCTCTGCCCAACGGCTCCTCATCTGTGATGCAAGTGTCAGGGAGAGGAACTTTAGATTTCTGGTGAACAAGTGTAGTAAATTTGCCAAAAGCGGGAGGAGCCATATCTGGAACCGGGAGGGTGGGGGAAAGTAGGGAGAACTAGGAAAAGCATAAAAAAGTGGAGGGGAGAAGACGATCAACTGGTCATACTTGTTTACGAAGCACTGTATACCTAAGGATATAATAACATAAGATGAGAAGAACGATAGATCAGATTTGAATATGGACTTGGATGAGCAAAGGTGAAGTTACTACCCCTCACATGGGGACTTAAGTGTGAGCTCCCCCCGCCGCCGCCGTTTGTGCCGGCATCTAAACGGATTCACCAATCGTAGCTGTTCGGTTATTCGAAGGCGCGTTACCTACAACACGGCATACCCATCGAAGACCGATATTCTTAGGGGTAAAGAGTCTAGACCGTGTTGCGTGGCAGGCGCAGTATAAGGGCACCATACAGGCGCAATACCTATTCAAATTATAATGACACTGTTGAGTGTGTTTATGCTCTCCCAGGCACCGAGGTATTTTGTTTGCTCTAGTGATCTACTTTCTAATCGTAGTCGTCTTGAGACCGAATTGAGCGCATCAGGGCATCAGGAGATCAGTGGCGCCTGCAATGTGCTGGTGTAATCTTACGCTGGGTGTTGATCTTGTATATGCATAAACACGGGCCTCCCGTATCGGGATTTTGGTTCCCCAAAGTCCTTGAACCTCGGAGTTCTTAGCGCAAAGAACGCCATACCTCCGATTCGGGTAATAGCCGGTGGTAAGTAAGGCATATCCCGCCCCGAGGTTTACTAGGGCGGCCACCCTATTCAGTACCATACATATGGGTTCGTATTTTCCGCGTGTGTTAACCTAATGGAGGTGAGTCTTTTTTATCTGCTTTGCATTCACCTAAGGTCCAGTAGGGTCCGTAGGCACAGTACAAGTTACAATCGATCGGTATCTGCACGGTGACGGGTTTTGGACGTCTATCTGGTCTTCTGGGGTGAGGGGCAGTATCGTAAGGGGTGGTCTGAATTGACCAACGGATATAAATTTAGGTTTAGAGGGGCGGTAGAATCTCGGGAAAGGAGTGCCACCTTTTCGCAATGATGAAACTGCGGCGTGCGGTAGTTGTTTATACAAAGGTGGGCTTTCCCGTCTTTCACACATTACCGGTACTACTCAACAGTGCATGCGGGGTTTTTCTACGGTAATTACCGTAGAAACTGGGATCATCGGTCTTGTCCTAGGATGTTGTGGTTGCATCTCTTAGCAGATGGCGAGGCTTGCCCTATTCGTAGCTCGCGGTCAACCTAGCCCGGATAAGACCCGGGCGGGTTATTTTTGTGCTGCAACCACTAAATCCAAAGGGGGGAATTCTGGACGTCTCAGCATAGTTGCAGTCCCATACCGTAGGACTGCACCTTGAATGAAAAGATAAATGCACTAGGACTTTAGAATTCCCCTCCCCGGGTGCGCGAGCGGAAACCCTGCAAACCGAACCCTCAGTTGTGACAAAAGGAATACCCCACGCCTTACCGGGAGTGGCAACCACAGTGTCCTTGCACTTACCTTCTATTGGTGACTTTATCCCATTACAGGCGAGAGGTCAATCTGCCGACTCGCTATCGATACCGCCCAAACCGGTGGCTGCTCTCACAAGTTTCTAAGGGTATATCGGAGGTACACATTAAGGTATAATACTATTGAGAGAAGCCTACTCGCTTTAGTCCTCCCTCACATGTACCCTACGAGTATTTTTGTTTGCAAATATTGGTTTTACGTGGACCAAAGCAGGGTACGGGAGATAACCCCTGTCAGTTTGTTAACTGCGAAAGGTTTCAAACATTAAGGGCTATCACGATAACGAGAAGAGCGAGAGAGAAATAAAGAAAGATTGAAAAAGGGGTTTAAATTTTTTTGGGACTGAAATAAAGCTGATTGAGAGGAGTGATTAAGCTTACAGGTGTGGGTGACAGGCGGTTGGAGTCTTAATAGCATTTATCGTGGTCGTGGTCAAACTTCGGTGGAAGCTCTCCCCAGTCAGGCGGCTGTCGGTTTTTTACAAGAGTTGGTCTGGGTATGATTTGGCTGAATAACCGACAGGATAGTTCTCCAGGTTTTCTCTAAATAGGAATGGACAACTATAGGAGGTCACAACCTCTTATCTTTTCAATAGTTCTTATTCCTCCTCGTAAAACCCGATACGCCGCCTGCGGAGGTTATATGCTACGGTCGACGGCGGACCCCGGCCATATTGATGCCATGCACTGCTAGAGTCTTCACCCCAAAGGGCTATTACCTAGCGAAGCTATTCTTGGGTTTAGGAAAATGTAAAAGGTGAATTTGAATGGACTGGCATTTTTATCTATTACTGGGACCGGACGCATAACTCATTTGTTATGTCTGAGCAAGGTACTGTTTGGCTCTAGGCGCAAGGCAAAGGCGGGGTTGATATGAAGGAACATCTTGCTGGAGAAACTAGTTCAGCTTTTATGATTGCTTAAATTCTTGAGAGCTGTAATTTAAGGAGGGAGCTCCGGCTCCATGTGCGGGAAGCGATGGGTAGTGGAGCAATATCGAACCTCACTCACGCATCTAACTACAGTACCGGATTGTCATCGCAAAGGAATGAGCGTAGCGGAAGGTAGGATAATTGTACTCAAAGAAGTTCACTTCTGTGCATAGGCGGGCGTCCTGCTTGTTGCCTGCTAAAGGCGAACTTCGAAAAAGCAATATTTAAGACAGCGTTTTACTATTGGCCCGTTGTGTCTGAAGGGAGTTTGTGAAGGGTTGGAACGTGCGAGGTAAAATGAACCAAACCCATTTCGCTGGCTTGTGAACAGGAACACACGCCCCTGCGTAATAGTCTCTGGTACGTTCGGGCTACTCGAGTAGGCTGTTGGGCGGCGTAGAAACAACCTTCCGGCAATCGCGTCATTGGGTAGACTAAAGCCCGACCAACCCGTGGCCCACCCCAGCGCGCCCGGATTAAGCCAAGGGGGTAAGGGAAATGAGAGACAACCTCCCGCCCCTCTAGTCCCCGATAAGGGCTCGAAGCAGGAGGTCTCAAAATGACGGCGTGGGGTGGTGGTTAGAATCTGTTAGATAGATATACTGTGCTAAGAGCATTTACCCCGCTCGTTGGCGACATTTTAAGGCGTTCCAATCACTGTATTCCATTATTATAAAGCCACCACTAATACCTGAACAAAGAAATTGTAATATAAGAAGTGCTAGTGCTCAACTTTTTGATAGTCTCGTGAGAGATCATGCTTACCAGACAAGACCGTTGTAATCGGACATTTTAATGGTTTCCTACGAGTGGTGGATCCACAAGCCACCGTGAACACCAGGCCGCCAGAAACCTAACCTCAACCCACCCAACCACCTCTCGGGTAGTGGTCAGTACTAGCGATTAACAATTAGAGAGTTAATTCGAAACTGCATCTTTTAATCTTGGAATTGCACTCGGTGGGGGGGGGGGGTTCCGCTAACAAATTGGTACTACGGGCACAGCACTGTAAATGGCGCAGCGCTTAGTATATAATAACCTACCGTAAGGAATATAATACAATTCGTGTGCAGCTGTGTCATAAATTTCGCATATCCTTCAAAGTACTACGAGCCCTTGCAAAGGCTGCGCTAGCTCTCTCTTTCTATTTCTCAGTAAGAAACAAATAGTGGCAGAAGTTTACAATGCCCTCGGAGACGTACCGGGAAGCAATTATTTAAAAGGCGTTATAACCCAGGTCCTGATTACTGGTAACTCTAACAGATTTTGCCATAGAATCTCTACTCTAATTATTTATATGGTATTAACATGTATGGAGGGCCATTCCAATTTACGTCTCACGGTCCTGTTCGACTATATTGGAATGGAGTTTCCATCATTGTAGTCAGGATGGACCGAAGTGGGTAAAAAGTACTGGCAATTATTAAATCTTGCAATAAGAGGACTGCGGTGGACCCACAATACTCCCTGTCGTTCACGTTAACTGTTCCCTACCCTAGTATACTCCTTCGGTATCGTAGGAAAGAACTAGCTGGGCCTCGATACTGCAACTAGGAAAAGCAAATGTTGATTGGGAAGCACGAGTACATTTTCTCACGGAATTCCATCACATTTCAAAAGGCCCCGAGTGATCCACAATATCCCGGGAAACAATCATTGCATTGTGCAAACAAGAAGAAAGATAGGGAAGAAAAAATAATAAAAAATAGGTTAGATCACACAGCACAGCTTGTAAAATACCTGGCAACGAATAAAAAGCAATGGGATGGGAGAAAAAGACGCTGCTGACTCGACTGCCCATCGACCGGTTGCAACCTGTACTGTACGAGTACAAAAGTAGAGCCTCGCTCAAATTTCACTGGTGAAAACCCCCTCCCACTGCCAAGGCTGTACAACCAAGAGGATGGCGCTAGCGCTTCAACTGGTAACTCCCTTTACCCTCCTACCCCCGCTTCTCCACTCTCCTTCTCCACCCTGCTCTACCACTGTATGCCTTGATCAAACACCGCTCTTCGCTACCACACTCTCCCATCGCCACATCGACATGATCACTCGGTTCCCCCGGGGGCCTTGGGCGTACGCTAATCCTTCCAATTCCTAATGTATTCATCCGCCTCAGCCTTGGTGGCCCCGTGTTGCTTCATGTAATGAACCTTGAAGTTATCAGCCCTTGTGAAGCTCAAGGGATAGCTGCAACGGTCCACTGGGCAAGCCGGTCCGCGCGGATGTTTATTATGCCTTTTAGACGTCCACAGGTGTCGTTCCAAGTCCGTCTGGCGTCCAAATTTTGTCCCACAGCTACATACATGAGGGCCCGGGTTTGGACCGGCCACAGTGCCTCCTTTCTCACTGCGGTGCGTGGGCTGGTATGGAGGAGGACGAGGAGGAGGAGGAGGAGGAGGAGGAGGAGGAGGAGGAGGAGGAGGGGGGGGGGGGAAACCACGAGGATGCCGGTGTTTGGGTCGGGATAAGGTTCCTGCCCTTGGTGACCACTGGCCGGCTTCTGTTCTTGTCCAACGGGATATCGCGCGTGGTTGGGATTATGGGCGAAGTAGCCGTCTGTCTGGTGGGTAGTGTATACGACAGCTTGGATGGGCGAGCGATGTTGGTAGTCGGATGGGGTGGGACTAAAGGCGGTAGGGGAGGCTACTTGAGGGATAGTGAAGGGGATTTGGTACAAGTATTCCGGGGGACTATCAGATCAAGGGGTTGTTAAATCATTGTTACGTTACGAGTGCAAGAGGGGAGATAGCTTACCTGCTGCCCAAACTCATGGTCCCCAGCTGGGGGCAGCTAGCATTGCTACCGCCGTACCAACCCGCGGCACCATACGAGTCAACAGTGCCATGCGAGTCTGCAGTACCATACGAGTCCACGGTACCGTACGGGTCCGTGGTGCCATACTGGGAGCTCCGCTCAAGGCCGCTGGGGGAGCTGCCGTCATCAGGCATGGTGTTCTGCGCCGGCCTGGCACTACCAATACCAGGAGCGCAGAAGCCAACATTGCCATCACTGCGATCATGTCGCCATGGAGAGAGTACCTGTTCGGAGAGGGAGCCACGATGTTGCTGCTGGGATGTTGCTTGGTCATGCCAGCCATCGCGGCTTGATGAAAAGACTTGCGGAGGTGGGGTCTTGCCCATTCGGTGAAAGATCTCGAAGGTGCTCATGTTTTCTCCGGCGACTAGCGTAGGAGGGGAACACAAAGTTTGATGATTAATCTGATAACTCACAGAGTTGGCCGTTGGGCGGTAGCATGTCTTCCTGAGGCAGGTAGTCTTTGAATGAGGGACAGGTTTGCGAAGGGGGTGGGGGACGCGTTATATATGGTGGAGTACAAGACTTAGGAGGAATGCCCCCATTTCTACGGCAAGACTCTCACCCGCAAGTTTCTACCCTCCTGTGCTCCAATTTGGGGCTATTTACGTTTTTGAACTTCTCTACCCCTCTCCTCATTTTTGTTTATTTCACCGCTCGGTCCGAGCAGATACCGTACGAGGGGCGGGGGGTAAAAGGGGTGCCTGGACAGGCATAGGCGTCGGAGGAGGGGGGGGGGGGGAGGGGACGCCTATTCCACTAATAATTTGCCGTGCATCTACTGGTTGTCTTTCGCTGTGGAATCGTCAAATGAGAAGCTCTGTCTGAGCTGGTTCCTTCAGATACGATCCGAACCACCCTCGCAGCAGAAACAGCGCGGGTGAAAGACTCCCCAGACCTTGCCAACCAATGATCGAGCACAACTCGGGCCTCAATTCAATGACAAGCTTCACGGCACACGGAGGCAAGTGGCGGCACGACCACCATCCAGAGCAGCCCATAAAACCAACAGCGACAACAGGGAGAGGGGGTGTCGCCTCTGAACGGCGCCGGGAGGGCCTTGAGGTGGGGCCTGGGTCTGTCTAGTCATAAAGAACGAGCCTTTGGGGTTTTGATTCTTGGCGTTCACTATGGCCAGGTACGCTGTAGTAGCAAGAAAGGTATGGAGCTGTTGGTTACCACTGCTTGTAGGTATTAGGGAGGGTGATTTCGTGCACCTTTGATCGAGAGAAACCCCTAGGATGGCTCACTGATTTTTGGCGCAGGTATTCACTATAGCAAATTATCCTCTGGAGTAAATTCACTAACGTAGCTACGAGGTTCTGCTCCTTATAGCTAGAGATTCGTTACAAGGAGGTTCATTATAGCCAGGTGCGACTACAGGTTATCAAGGTGCCCTTGAAATTCTTCGCGGTGGGATGGATAGCCTGGATAGGTCGCCAGTCTGCCTTCCTGTCCCGTTCTCGCAATCGCCTTAGACAGTTGTGAGGGCCAATCGCTAGAGCGCGGGGGAGTCAACATAGGAGACCACTCATCCAAACAAAAGAGCCCACGGCCGCAGGCCATCCCCACCACCAACACGGCACATCATACGATAAGAGGTTGATTCACCCTCTCCCTTTATCAAGTCTTACCTAATCAGAGGACTATTTCGATTACGAGTGATTTTCGACACCCCTCGCTCTGCACACCTGGGGGGACTGGCGAACCCCTAGCTATTGACTCTCACAATGAAATTGACTTCCTCATGTGCCATAACAGCCGCCGGCAACCCCCCGCCTTTGAAATTTGCCACTACTTACCCCGAAGAGGGGAAAGAAAAAGAAGGGGGTGTTTGAAGAAGACGGTTGTCTGGATTTCGCCTTCCTGCCTTTGCACTATTTCTGGACAATAGTTCAAAAAGAAAAGAAAAATCGGGCCACCACACCCACTGGGGATATCCGGAGATGCGGCTGCACCCACGCTTAGGTCAGGGCTATACTAGGTTGGGGTTAGGGCTTCCCACGGCTGTACTTGGCATCTATATTTCCTACTTGTTGTTTCCTCTATTCTATAGTATCGGTAGACAAAAACGAACAGCACTTGTTACACATAATAGTACCTTCGGGTTGGCCGTCATCTGTAGAAAATCACCGGTACGTCGGTTGCCAAGGCTCACAGCAGTTATACCACAAGGGTTCCATCCGCCTGGATTTCTCTTTTTGCGGGGTACTACGTACCGGTGTCTGGATCCTACTAGCCAATTTCAAGAGTGTCCACAAATCGTACCACCAAGACTCACACCTGGTGTAGTTCTCCCACTTAGCATACAGATTCCAGATACTGTAGCGGTCATACCATTTGGGCCAGGGCTCTGGTGCTGACGCCCAAGCTCAGGTAGATGGGCTTGGGGCACCACTTTCTGACCTTGTATTGATCCCGGTCTTTACTGATCTTAGTTGGTTAGCTGCCCGCTTTTATCCTGCGCTCCTATAAGCCCACAACCTAGGAAGGGTTCGATATCTCATAGAAACTTCAGGAATCATGACTATGGACAGGAAAATCGCTCAGATACCACAGTATTTGTCAGTTTTTGAATACCCTGTTTATCGGGGTTTGTTGCACATGATGGTATTAAGCTTGCTGAATTTACTGATGTATCATATCGAACTTCACGCATGAATTGAATTGATAAATTGGCAAAAGGCGGTGATGTGATGGCTGGCATTGCGTAGCTAGCTGCGATATCCCTTTTCCATCATAACCTCCAAAATGCTTCCCATCGAGGAAATCTGTTTCTTATCCATGCGTTGACATGCCTTTCCCGGGTGGTAGTTTGCTTAGTGCGGGGGGCGGCGATTGGTATGGCTTCTTTTTTGGCGTTGTACAGACTGTAGTTAGTTGAAAAGCCACTTTGGCTGCTATCTTAGACAGTTTTTTATTTTTATTTCTAGACCCTTGTCCTTACGTATTATCTGTTGGTACAAGTATCACAAAGGGAGTTCTACAGGCAAACTGTCGCTGCCTTGCACGAAAATATTTCCGCTGATACTCGTACCCATTGCTTCCAGTCGTCCAATCGGACGGCCATCAACTGCCACTAGAATGAGCCAGTCCCCACCCTGGACTGGATGGCCTTGGCGCTGTCCTAGGGGGTGTGGATAGATGTTAACTAGAATCAGCATGCGCCGGGTATAATACATACGCCAAGGCTCAAGCACAAAAATAGATGTCAGCTTATCCCCACGACGAGCACGGAAATCGGTAAAACAACAGATTAGACTACTAGTACGGGTAGTCCTAGTCCACCCTTTCCAAAGGCGAGACAATCCCGTCCCCCACCACCCCTCTACCCCACCTCTGACTAGAATTTCTGTCCACGCAACCCGCCTTCTGACAGTTGCTGTAAACGTGAGCGATTAATCATTGGACAATTTCAAACTACTCGTTCCAAGCGGGGACACGGAAACGAGGGTACAATTTTCTCTGAGTGCCGACACGCGGGGATGATTGGCCTATACTTTTTCTCATTCTTATGCGCGGGGGCCTCTTGTCTTGAACAAGCACATCCTTTGATCTCGAAACTCTATTTTCTAAAGAAGAGTTTCTTGTAAACTGGTACCATATTAACTGAGGAGCACACTCTAGCGCTAGTACTTGTACTCGAGTACAGGTGACACGGGTGGTATTTTCATAGGGTTTGTTTTGCGGGTTAACCTAAATTAACTATTCGATACACTTTTTTTAAAAAGAACTTTTTCCATTTCGAGCTTTCTATGCGACAACTCCGAGTCTACCCAATCCTCAACGCCCGGCTGATAGTGCTTGCAACGGGCGCCACCACTACCATCAGGCCTACTTAATACTACTACTATGTATCATATTATTATTATGATATCATAATAATACAAAAATCCTCTCCCCGCACCAATACCCTAATACTGCCACCTCGGTCCAAACCCATCCCAATCCCTCCTCCTCCTCTCCCTCAACCCCCTTTTCTGAGTTCGGATACTTTATCCTTGGCACTTATACTAGTACGATACGTTTAAATAAGGTTTTTATCCTAGCCTTGTCTCGAACTAGCAATAAGAGGCCGAAGCTAACCCCCCATAGTTAGGACGAATCTTTTGGGGGGCTTAGATTTTGGCGCGATGACAAGCTTTGCCATCGCCACCCCTTATAATTTCAACGTAAAAGTGCAGGGCATGGCGGGCACAGTGCCGTAATTACTAATCTCTTAGTAATAAAGTAAGTAATGGCTTGATACCGGAAAAAGGGCTAGAAGAAAATGACTACGAGTAGAAAGAGGGTTGCTGAGTGCCAATGGTTACCCGGTTAACATACTGTGTGTCGTGACGTTGCGTGGCCTTTCTTTTGTCACTACAGCATTCGCCCTCTCGCGTAGTTTGTGGGCCGCCAAAAATGGTGATGCAGTGCAAGGGTTTTCCAGCGAGAATAGCCGTATTTACTACCTTCTGGCAACTGATCTGGTGAAGCAATTCGGGCTGAATATTTGCCCATATGTGCGACAATTCCCTAGATTTTCCTTTCCAATCCTTTAGAACTCTGTATCTAGATTCTAGACCGGCTGAGGAATTGTCAAGAGCTATTCTGACATGCATTTTGAGTCATGGTAATTTACTTGGAGTATTAACTGCAGTGGGAGATGGGTTAGGTTACAATAAGGTTATCGAGCCCCGCAGATAGATATAATAGCCACGTGCCTTATCTAAACGCACTGCAACTAGGGGTTCACCAAATTTTTCTTATCAGACCCACGTGACTGCTCCCGGCCATGCTCCTGCAACCATAACATGGTCTAATCTTCTACAGATCTACAGTAGTTCCGCAATTGTCCGGTGACTTTTTTGCCCCGAGTGTACTCGAGTATAGTACATTGGTCATGGCGCAATTTCTGACTATTTTGTATAGGAAATGGGAATTTTAGTACTGCTTTCAACTTCAACCTTGCAATGTTGCATGCCAAGGTATACAACAATTCTCCAATAATGTATAATTAAAAGGATTCCGTACAAGCAATCCTTATCCTATAAAAGCTCATAGGTGCTCTCTCTTCTCACTGGGTTCTTCCTTCACTGTGGGTTACTGTCTACCTTCTCACGGAACCTCACGCACCCCAAGATTCCTCGAGTGGTGGTTCATAGTGTATACTCCACGGGAAACCGTGATTTACTTGCCCAGCGTGGGGTGAAAAAAAAAAGCAGCGACAACAGGAGGGAATCAAATGAGAGCAGAAAAAATAAATCAGCAGATTGATGTGCGCAGTCCGGATTAGTTTCTAGTGTATACATCGCGTTTTACGGCGAAGCCGCCAGAAGAAAGGGACAAGAGAGGATTGCCGAGTGGCAAGGGTTCTCCGGTGATCGCTTATTCGCGATGTGTGATTTTCCACTTGCATGTACGCCGTTTGGAGCCTCAAGTAGTTTGTGGGCCGTATGGTACGTACGGGAGTTTATTTGTACGAAATAAGAGTAACCAGTACTCGCATAGAGAATAGAAGAGAGAGTATTATACAATGAAATTAAAAAGCAGAAAGGAAAGGGTAAATAAAAAGGTGATCATGCCCTGCAGACTAGCTAGCCTTGTTATTCGCCAATCCCTTCCGATGGCCCAGCTCACGCTAGAGAAAATGGGAAAACGGCGGTTGGAAACGCTGAGATCCATTGGCTCGAGCTGCCAGCGCTCCAATCGGGGCTCCGGAATCCCTTTGTTTTTTTAGTTTTTTTACACCGCATGCTCCCACTTCCTCTCATCTTCCTCATCAGCGCCGCTTCCCCCAAACACCCCCGCCCATGGCTATCCCTTACTATACCACTCCCCCACCAGGAACTCAGGGTTGGCCTGAGCCCTCCACCGCCGGATAAACTCGTCCGCCTCCGCATCACTCTTTCCATGCCGCTTGAAGTGGGCTTTAAAATTGTCCGACCGCGAGAATTTTGCTGTAAACTTACAGTCGCTCTCGGGGCAAGCGGGCCCGCTCGGTACACTATGTTTTTTAGCTGTCCTCAGATGGCGATCCAAGTCAGTCTGGCGTGTAAATCCTTTCAGGCAGTCGTGGCATCCATAGAGGCCTGGGTTTAAGCAACCAGCAGCAGCAGGGTTCCCATCGTGGTGTGTGGGTTGGCCAGGAGGAAGAGGGGAAGACATGGGATAGGAGCCGAAGTAGTCACCAGGTTGGTTGGTGCCGTATCCAGTGGCTTGGGTGGACGAGTCGTTTTGGTGGAGGAGTGGGGCAGGACTGGTCAATTGATCCGGAGAGGCAAAGGGCAGAATATCGGTCGAATAAGTTTGGTATTGGAATTCTGAGGTGCTGTTAGGTTAGGTTGGATGGTTAGTTTACTACTATGAGCACAAAATTTTCCCGAAGAGACAGAAGATAAGGGCTAGTGCGCTTACATGCCGGGTTGAGTAAGTTTGGGATCGATGTAGCTCGAATCCGTGATGCTTGGTCGCGAGTAGCTGGTGTTGGTGCTATCATACGAGTCCAGGGTGCCATATCGGGAGTACGGTTCAGGGCTTCTGGGTGAGCCGTAACCACTGTTATAAGGATTATTAGGCTGGATGTTATGCCCCGGCCCCTCACCACTGCCAGCAATGGGAGGACTATAGGGGCCGAATCCGCCATTATTCGGGTTGTTTGAGTGGGTGTTCCGCTGCCACGATGGGCTCCCCAGTTGTGAGGTGAAATCATGGTGTTGCTGCTGGGCTGATTCCTCGCTATCCCAGTCACTGTGGGTTGGCGAAAACATCGCGGCAGTGGGCCCTGCACACTCTGATAAGACCTGTATCACTGGAGGTTTTCGTGCTCAGGAGAGGGACACAAAGTTTAACGATCGATTTGGCAACCTCCAAACTTAGGACAATCGTAGGGTGGTCGCTTGTCGCCCTGGGATAGGTCCCTATATCGGTGAAGCTTGAAATCGGAGTGGGTTTGAAAGGGGAGTGCAGACTTTGTAATATGAATACTGGGCAGGACTGGGAGGACGGTGAAGGACCTGCCAGATAGTGGAGGAGAAACGAAGGGTAGATAAGACTTGAAAGGGATATTCCCGTCCCTCCCGCAAGTTTGTTCACGTCCACAAATTCCTCCTCTCGCCTTCTATTTATCCCATTCTTGACCCCCCTATTACCCTGATAGACGCCAGGCGGGAGACAAAGAGCAATGGGGGTGCCTGATCAAGAGAGGCATAGGCATTTGAAAAGGCCACGCCATTACACTAGCCAGTCGTCCTGTCTCTGTTTGCTATTTTCCCCTGCGGAATTAAGTGATAGGCCCCTATGCAAGCCCTTCCATTTAGATACCATCCGAGGCACTCACGCAAGAGGAGACATATGGAAGAAGCTCCCCCGGCCTTGCTAGCCGACAATGAGATACGGCTCGAATCTCAATTCAATGGTACCCTTCGCGGAGCACAAGAGCAAGAGGCAACATGATTCTCCTTGACTACAATTCATAAAACCAACAGCAACAGCATAAAGAGGGAGAATGGCCTCTGAACGCCTCTGGAAAGGCCTTAAACTGAAATCTAAGCTCGGCCTGGCGCTGAAGGGATGCTTCTAGGAATCCAAGCTATTTTCCTAATTAGAGGCGCACGAACACTTGCCCCAACACCCGCAAGAAAGGCGGCCAACCACACACTTCACTCCCGTTACGGGCTATCAGGGGCCTCAAAATTCTCCCCGGCTGGATGGATGGGTTGCCAGTCCGCCTTTCTGCCTGTTCTCGCCACTTCTCGGGTTCAGGCAATTACAGAAATCAATTCTCCTTTGTTCCTTTGGTCACCTATCAGACAGTGTTATTTTAATTACGAGTGATCTTTGGAACGCCCTAGTACGCCTCGGAGACTGGGGAGTTTCTAGATATCAGCTCCTACACCGTTCCTACGACTTGCCTCCTTTTGCGAGTTGGTCAATTGGCTTACAGTTAGCTCTAATACTCTACCATTGCTCAGATTCTCGATTACTGCAGGCAAGATTGGCTACATGTTTCCACTATAAGCTGCTATTTTTGGCCCTGAGATGTCGTGTACCGGGCATGTCCGGTAGGGAAGAGGGAAAGAGGGGAAGGAAGAAGGAGGAAATGTTTGGAAAGGACGTTATGCTTGCAGCACGCCTTCTTGCCTGTGCCGGTAGATGTTTCAAATAACGCTCGTTCTAGACAAGAAGTACTGTACCGGAAGAAAGGCATCAGAAACTTCTGTGGCCGTCGCCCGTGCGTATCTGTGCTATAAACAAGATTCTACCTACCCTCAACGTTCGGGTATTTCTTGTGCCAGGCGGGTAATTCAAAAAGAAACCCGATGTATACTCGGGTTCGCACAATTTTCGCCGATGCTATGATACCAACACTTGTTCACTTGCATCAAACCTTTTTTTTGCTGATGGCTGGTCGTGGTGAAATTTTCAGAGACTTAGCGCGTCACTTTCCGGATACCGGGCTACCGTGCGAGTACAGCCCTATCGGTTCGAGCCGAACCGCTGCGAGGCAGCACTCACTCGACTCCTAATGCCCGGCTTTTTTAAAATCACGCCACCCACCAACTCGAACCCCGGCGAACGCCAACCAACGCGTTTATTGGGGGGGGGGGTCATAAAAAATCGAAAACCATACCCTGGTCTACGTAGAGATTTGTATGGGATGAGCAGAAATAGTTTTCCGATTTTTCCCGAGTGTATATGTCTCAGGCGCAGCTGTCCATTGTCGTGTTCGCTTCGAGGCCCTTGATATAAGCACAGTTCGGTCACAAATGCTATCGTCATATGCCTTTTTTGTACCAAAAGTGGCCATTTCCGCAACTATGCTATCCACCTCGATTATCTAAGAGCCTAAGGTACTGGAGGCATATCTCGACCGAATCAGACCCACACTGCATCATTGGTGGGCATATGAATATTGCAATTTTGAAATATCTTTTTCTATGTGCTCCCATACAAATTCAGTGGCTCGCACAAACAATTCGACAACTTGCTGTTTGCTTGTCTGCACAAGGGCCAATTCCCGATTAATTGTAGCTAAAGTGAGATGAACTGAATCGCTGAGTTCCTAGCTACCCGGGGGTAAAATTGAAAAACTATTGGGATTAAGGATCTTGTTCTGTGGGTTTTGTTGAGAGTGGATTTCGCTGGCCTAGGCGTGTTTTGACGGACACAGCACTTCACCAGACTGACGGTGACTGATGTCGAAGAACTGTACCATTAGTGCAGGGGAGGGGACAACAAACAATGCACCAAAAATTTGATGATGTCCCTCGCAGTAGCGCGAATAAACGATATTGAAGGTGGCAAACGTCAAAGTGCCGTTCACCGTCTCCCCCCTAGTTCGTCGTCCCCTCTCGAATGTTATGTTCCATTTCATTGTTGTATACTACAAGGAAGATGACCTGATTTCATCACTTTAGCTTCTAAAGAGAAGGCAATAATGGACGTGGTGGGTATTGGAATACTGCACCAACCCCGGGGGCCACCACCCCCGGACACCTCTAAATATAGCGGTGCTAACCAATGAGAAACTGTTACAGGGAATTGCTGAAGGCGTTACCCCAGAACTTGCATACTCGCGTTTTGAAACAACGCCTTTCCCCAGATAAGATCCGGCTTGATAGCCACTAGGAGTTCTCCAATTAGGTTTCTTTTCGGGACATGCCGCCTAACAGCACTTGCAACGTCTTTCTTCCGTCCATTGATGAGGTAGGGTGGGGGGAAAATCGAAAGAGTTTCACCTTTGAACGTGCACGAGGGCATCAAGAGAGTGTAAAGAAAGGCCACCAATCAAAAGAAAATAATTGCCTCACATGCTTGCTCTTCGTATTCTCCCCAAACTATACAGAGCACACTCTTAGGGAAGCATTTGCTCAGGTGAATGGTGGAGTTATGGGGACAGCTCACGTACGCTACCGGACAGGCGCAAAGAGATTGATCTTGGGTCATCCCTGCACCCGTGCGCTGGAGACACTCCCCGCCACTCGAGAAGCATTGTATTTTCTGAGCAATTGGGTTGGCTGGAGCTTCCTCTGAGCTCCGAAAGTCTTTGTTTCATCTTTGTTTTGTGCTTTCCGTATTGGTTTGCCACGAGGGTGATATGAGTCAAGTTGGCAATAACACAATTGAAACTTTAATCATAGCAACTCACTCAGGCGAGCGCCCTCATGGTTGTCGGGGACAATATTGCGCCCTAGGACGGCACTGCAATACCACCTCATGTATACCCCCATCTGTTCCTCCTCCGCCCAGTTCTCCCTCCAGCCACTTCTTTCCCAGAGACGGATGCTTCTTCCACACACTGCTGCTCAGAACTCCCATAATTCAGTATAAGCTTCCTGATAGCAGGGGAGTAGTTTCTCGTCAGCGACCGGAAAGAGCTCTTGCCATGACGGCAGGCATCAATATCGAGATCGTCCCTTTCAATCAGCAACTTAATCATCTTCCCGTGCCCTCTATTCGCCGCAACATGCAGCGGTGGGTCTCCAGACGCGGACAAGGCATTGGCATTCACATCTCCATAATCCAGGAGTAACCGCACAGTATGTATTTGGTCCAGAGAAGCCGCCAAGTGCAGGGGAGTCCTCCTATAGCGATCTGGCCCATTTATTTTAAGTCTCGAGTCTTTAACCAGAAGCGGTAACACTCCCCTCCAACCGAGCGAGATAGCGCGGTGAATCGGCGTCTCACCGGCAGAGTCCCCGGCGTTAATGTCGACCACGTCGGAGGTCAGGAATATCCGGACCGTGGCTTCGCAGCGAAACTTAACCGCTTCGTAAAATGGAGTTTGGCCGCTTTGATTCTTGAGGTTCGGATCTACCCGCTTATCTGCGAGGGGAATTAAGAGTATGTGATTTCAGTCTTTGTCCCGGCAGACGGTTTTGTTCAGTGGGGTCTTATTAGAGGGGCTACGAATGTTAACGTCAAGTCTTTTCTCTGCTAGGAGCAACTGTGTCATTCTCTTGTCCGCTAGATCAACGGCTAGGTGTAGCGGTGACGGGGCCGCCGGGTGTGGTTGGTTTAGCTGGGTCCTCTGATCGCGTAATAGCAACCTCACCGTTTCTTCGCTGCCCCTCCTAATACAATCGCATAGTAACGTTCGACCATTTCGCCGCGAATTTACGACGATTCCGTCCATCCCTAGGAGTAATTCAACAATTACAGGGCGGCTCTCGAGGGCTCCTGCGTGCAGTGGCGTCAGACGACTCCCCCTCTTGGCTGTTGTGTCAACACCACGGTTTATCAGTGTCCGGATAGTTGTCTCTCTCATTGAGGACGCCGCCGTTGTGAGTATCTCCCCTCCGTTCAAAAGTTCGCTGTCCAGAAGTCTTTGACTGTTGCGCTATTGCGGCGGAGAATAGTGCAATTTGTCCATGGCGCTGTAGTCTTGTGTTGGTTAAGAATAAGTTATTGATGAGAACGTGAGCGAGGAGTCGAGCGGTTTGTGCGTAGGAGAGCATTCGTATCGGGCAGGTCCTGGTCCCTTGCGGTCTGAAGGATTACCTCGTTTGGTAGAAAGACATAATGTAACGGTTTCTTGTATCGTGGAGTACTGTAGCTAGTGGTGGGTGACTTAGCCGAAGCTCCAACGAAGATTTCACGGGGGATTCAGTGGTTATATATGGTAACCGCTCGGCCGCTGACTTACTCAGATTTATTATTAAACTGAAATTAGTTGGGCGGGTTGCTCCTACCTTGGTAACACGAAGTACGGTTATGCGTTGTTAAACGCAACGGATAGCGCTCATGGCTTGCTGGCCTGATATTACGACATATAATCATTATTTGTGCTGCGCGGGCAATTCTACATACAAGTATGATACCCGAGTGAAACAGTACCCCACCAGAGTGCCAGCATAGTATTCGAAACTTTTTTTGAAGTCTCCAGAACCGGAGATAATAAGTGATTCTCTTGTAGCATAATCGATTGGTTCACGGGCCAAATCATGCGGAAACTACCATAACATACACCAGACACGTAACTCGTTGCGGAGACTTTAAAGACGTTAAATAACTTTATACTCCTTCAAGAGGTGCCGAAGAGCGGTCCTCTAGCATCTAGCCGCGGGGGCCTGCGAGCGTCGCTGGTTTCCGATTTCCTCCGATCATTTAGTGCAGCGGTGTGCAGAGTATAATACTACCAGGAGGTGTTGTAGAATGGTCTAGATTGCGTGCCTAGCTAAGTACCCAGAGGGGAAAATATAATAAGGGGCTTCCACTTTTACAACCATTTCGGGCGGTCTGAGGCTTCCATTAGAACCCTTTCCTTCAACCGATCTTATCCCTAGAAATAGCTATATAGTACAAGTGCTTAAGTGTCGTACCAACTATAGTGTCCCTAATAGGCTAGCCGATGTGGCTACGACGGGCATTACCCGCCTCCCTTGCCGTCCCGCTAATACCCCTGCAAGCGCCACCTCGCTTATGCCCATTCATCGCCTCATCTCCCCCCACCAGGTAGGCCCGCCAGACACCAACTCCAGCAAAGCTTCGTTAACCAGCTAACCATACCGCCCACCACTGACCGTCATCCTAACTAACACTGCCGTTCTAGTACAGCGGGACCTCACCCCCAACGTCGCAATGAAGGAGGGGGAGGGTTCGATCAAAAATGATCGAAGCACTGGGAACGCGCTTCTTCGAACCCGGGGGTTATAAGATAGAACCCCTTCTAATAAAACGGTAAACAATGATATTTGAAGGTAGTTGGAAGCAAAGAAACAAATGGAGTGATAGGAAAAGGAAGCAAAATACAGCAGGAGAGACAAATAAACTAGCACCAGCACTCAACCTCTGCTGCTTCTGGGCAATAATACCGGCACAGTTGGGTTGAAGGTAGAAATTCCCACAAGAGCTCTTGATATTTTTGTTTACTAAGACATTAAAGAACCCCCCCCTCAATCCCTATTCTCAGAAGCCCCGATTCAACCCCCCCCCTTCTAACCCCCGGGTTCGATTATCGAAGGCCTTCTTTACAACACTACTCACCCCTGGGAGCGTGTGGGGTTACGGCGGAATGCAACATTACAGCCGAAGGCGCCGGTTAGGATCAGTGGTTTGCGGTGGTAGAGCCCGATGGCTCAACCCGTGGGTCGTTTGGCAGGTCATTGGCACATTGGTATTTCTCGCGGCTCTATGCAGTGGCGTCTAGTTTGGCTTTGGAACGTTGGTTGGCTGACGTCCATCCGCTGATTTTAGAGTAGCTTCTTGACAGTGCCCTCGCGATTAGCCTCTACCGCCGTTAGGAGAGGAGCAACGCTATTTCGGTCGCCCAGTTCCCATACACCTCCGTACCAGCTAGTAATCTTATCACCTCTTCCCAACTGCACGCGTGTGTTGGATAGCCTATAGGGCATGAGGTTATGCGGTTGAGCGGATATGCGGATGTGCATGTATGCGGGTACATGCGGCTAGGAGATAGACGGGTATAGGGCATGCGGCTTTGTAGTTTCCGGTGGTTTGGCATTTATGATATCATAGCAGTCGGTTGTGGTTTTCACACCCTATACCTACCGACATAGGGTATTGGTTTCATGGTTTCTTTCATAACCTATGCCACTTGGCATACGGGAGTTTGCGCATTGTTGGGGCGGAGACTTTAGAGATCACGGAGGATCATGGGATATCAGGATGGTTATAGATTGCTGGAGATTAGGTTTTGTTAGCCGCATGTGTTTCTTTAGAGTTTATTGAGCTTCGGGAGTGTTCGGTTGTTGTTAGTTAGTCGGAGAGATATATCTCCTGGCCTGTCCTTAGCTAGAGAGAGCAGCGCGAAATAATCTTCCGCATTTCCTCCTAGAGCCTATTGCTATCGCACTCCTGTTCTTTCGTGCTTTCGTGCTTTCCTTGGGTTCCATCAGCGTGCACGGCGCTCCGCAGCGCAGCATCCTCTGCGGTGATCCAGAAAGCTAACGCTTCCCAAGAGCCGGTTGGGTTTGGGTATACTTGTCTGCTGATTTTGGGTCGGAAGTCAGTTCGTAGGGGTAAGAGATTGTCGTTGGATTTTGCTGATAGCTGGGAAGGTGATTCCGGGCGATTGGGCTCAGTCGTTGGGTCAAGTTTCATTGTTTATTTTTATGGCTTGTACTCGAGTATAGTGCCGCGGAGTTCCGGGAGCCCGCCCTTGTATCACCAAGTCATGACTTCTCTCTGGGTTGCAGCCTTGGCCACCAGCCCGCTGATATCGTAATGCCCTGGGTCAACGTCTTCCGTCACAATTAGGCTTCTTCAGGTCATGAATGAGTCTGCCTTGGTTAGTTGGCCTCTTGACCAAGGCTCCCATTATTTCCGCGCTTTTTGGTTGGACTACTAGAATTCAGCCCCCCTTTCATCAGGAAAGTGGTGTCCCGTAGAGACTGGAATAATTGGACCAGACGTCAAGAAATCGGGGTTCCTCCTCACCGTATTGACTTATCAAATCTAGCACCCCACCCCGCTCTAAGGCAGAAGCTCCTTGGAAAACCCCGCACTGAACAGAGGGAGAATGGGAAGATCATCCTAACTACTATTAAAAAAAAAGACAAGCCTCAAGCTCCCGTTGATCTATGATCAACCCCAGATCCGCTTGGCTGGGGGTCACACCTCGCTAAGGCGCTGCCCGTTTTGACGAATTGATACCGTACGGTATGATAGTAAGATTTGTCTTATTTTCCGTCTCGGGGGGCTGAGGGCTACTTCTCTCGGTTCTATTTGCCTTAGCCCAAAGAGGGGGATTCCAGACGTCCTAATGCAAGGTTTAATTATTCTGATTTCTACGATGCTCCTCTATATTATGGTCTACTGATTGCATTATTTCTAGGTAAACTACGTTCCTTCTTAATGTCCCGGAGGTTGGTAGTTCTATTATAGAACAGATGTGCAATATTCCTAAAAGAGCTCTCCGCAACGTCACGAATACCGATAAAGATGACAGCTCCCGGAGAAATCGTCCCTGGTGATGCGGGCTCAGTTACCGGTGCCCGGCCATTTGAGAAGTCGACAATGTCCTAGGCATCTCTCGTTCCCGCGCATCTTCCGCAGCTCCTGAATTGAAAACGAGGCTGAACCTGTGCAGTTTTGTGTTACTGGTACTATCCAGACCTCGAGAACGAGACTGGACACTCCCCGACTGGCTAGGCAACAGGAAGCGATTCCCTCGCCTAGAGTGGAGGAGGGACTCCATGTCGGATCTGAGCATTGGGAATCACGAATGCCTGGGTGGAAAGCGGAGCAGATCCCCCAATGTCGTACTAAACCTGGTCAGTGGTGTTGTTCCTATCTTGACGTTGGGAGATGGAGTGATAAGGCACCCTTGTGGGGTTTGGTCGCGGGCTGTACAAATCCCTGGCATGAATGGACAGAACACCAGGGGGCTCCTTGTCAAAGGACTTTCAGCTCTCGTGACCCCCGCGGTGTTCGGTCCATTCATGCTAGGGACTTGTAACTGCGCGTGGAGCGCGGTGAAGGGTGCTGCGGGGGACCAGCCGTGTCTTTTCGGCGCACCACCCCGCCGTGGCGCCCTCCTCGCTTCCGATCATTGGGGGGTGAGCTTGATTAGCCGATATCCTTTGGGGGCCACGGGAGCAGGTTGATATTCCAATATTAATACAATGAGCTGCCTAGAGGGCACAACTATGAAGTTCCGTTATCAGGGGAACTGCCGGGCCCAGTAATAGCGCCGCCTATCTAATCGTGGTTAAAATCAAGCCAGTGATTCGCGGGAGATAGGGAGATTTAGCTCTTGCGGCGCTGTAGGGGGGGGGGCAATGCCTTTGGGCTCTCTCCTGGACCCCTCGGGAGACACAAACACCCGTGCTAACACTCCGGCGAGAATAGCATGGCGTTGTCCTACAAGCTCCCGGCGATAGGTTTTTGCGTTTTAGAAGCTGCAGTTCTCAGTGTCAAAGGAGGGGTATGTATACTAGTATCGTTCTTGAAAGTTAAAGCCGACCTTCGCAGCCAGCTCATTCAATAAAATTCTGAATCGGGAGCTGCGGTCCCTTGGGGGGAACAGACCTGACCTTCCAAGGATTTTAGATGGTAAACAGATCTTTGGCTCCAATCCCCCGGATAGTTCCGCGGAAAAAGAAGAATCGGGCACGAGTGATAGCTTGTGACGGTGATCTTTCCTCCTCCTCTCCTCGATGTTTGAGGGTTACACCAAATGAAGTAGATCCCTAAGCTTTATTCCACCCTTCGCTTAATACCCTCGTGGCTCACGGCGGCCTAGCCCTTGTCTCACATTGAGCGAATTTATCGCCTTTTCTCTTTCACTAGCTTCTGAATCGGCGATTTCAATTAGATTGTACCCAGCGTGGGCGATGGTTCGCCAAGCAAAGGAGGGTAATCCGGCGGTGAAGCTTAAGAGAGTGTGGAAGTGGGGAGTGCGGTGAGGAATATAGCACTCTAATTATGCGCTAGTGTGAGACCCCTGGCATTGCAGTGCTTCTCTTAATCGCTTCTGTGTCGATGAACATCCATCTCCCCGTAATATCTTCCAGCCTACACACTTTCACAGAAGAGGGTAAGAAGGTATTCGGCAAATTAGGGATTACTGATCGAATTATAGTAAGAAAAGTATTCTACTCAGATAAAACGAAAGGTCTGCCAGCCCACCTAACAATATTGATACTAGGCAGCAGGGTGTGGTTATGCCACCAAGGAGGCATAGTGCACCGAACCAGGCGCAGCCTTTCGGGGAACGAAATCGGGGGCGCAGGTACGGTTCCATTCCCGACAGCGGGGTTGAGCACAGAAGAAAAGAAACTACAGTATTCGGAGGAAAAGTTGGGATCGAAACACGACGCTTCCATTGGTAATAGATACTATATACAAGGTATACACGGGCAAGCACACCAACCAGAAAAGTGAAACAACCGGAAGAGACGGGCTTGGCAGTGAGTGACATGTCGTTCATAGAAAGTCGAACAAGGCTTGAAATATTCCTTCTAATAGAAATCCCAATCTGACAAGAGCAAAGACCAAATCCCCAACTAACCTCTCGCCGTCTCCTAGCCTAATTCCCGTTACTTCATTCTGCGGCCTTCGGCGAGTAACGGCCATGATCTTCCCATTTCCTCCCACACCCGGACGTGCCGTGCAGCCTCCGCCTTGCTGAGCCCGTGCCTCTTTACAAGGTGTGCCTTGAAGTTGTCGATTCTGGTGAACTTCTTGTGAGGGTACTTGCAACCCCCTAATGGACACGATGGCCCCTTCGCTGGACCATGATTTTTTGTAGTGTCGAGATGTCTCTGGAGATCCCCGGCACGTTCGAAAGGTGTATGACACTCCTTACACACGGACGAGCGCCTGGGCCTTAAGGTGCTGATATTTTGTTGATCCCCTTGTTGAGCACAGTGATAGTTGTTGGGTGACTGGTAGTTGGAATCGGTGGTGGGGTAGTCTGGGGTGGGGTTGGAATCTCTGCCGGCGAGCAATTGAGTGGGAGGGGTGTCCTCCGGGATGCCGGAAGAGCTATTTTCCATGTTGTATCTATGGTGGTGAGGGTGTTATCTTGTGGGTCTAGATTTGTGTTTGGAGTCAGTGTGAGGAGCTACCTGCTGAGCTGCTGGGTGTCGCAATTCCTGTCAGGAAAGCTCCCAGGAGTGAACTGATGCGATTCAAGGTCAAAGCTGCCGTATGAGGCTCCGTGGGGGAGTTGGGGTGGGCTGTCAGCGACGCTAGGGAAGAAGCCCCCAAAGATAGAAGGGGAACTCTGCCCTGAGCTAGTGGTATCACTCTCATCAGAGCAGCTAAGAACGAAGCCGATTGGCCACACTCGATCTGGTATTTGCTTCTCGGAGAGGCAGTGAACAGGTAAGACGTCAACTTCCTGCTGCCAACTTAAGCTTTCCTGGGGATAGAAGGGTGCCGTCGATAGGAGCTGGCACTGCGCTATACAAAGTCTAGTGCATTCCTCCGTGAAATTGTTCCCGTCGTTAAGCGCCAAGATTTGGGGTTGTTCATATGTAGCGGGGGGGTATTCCGAAGGCACGATTGGGGTGCTCCCAAATCCGTAGTCTCCAGATGGATCCGCCTCAATCTCCCGAAGCTCTTGCCTTGGACTGTAGAGCTGAGGTATGACGTCCCAACACATTGCAGATTGTGTATTAGAAGTTAGGTAAAAACTAGGCGTTCCTGAGAGAAAATTGGAATAGATAAAGCATATAGCAAGAGTGGAGAGAGACGGAGAGCAAGAGGCGTATGGGGTAAATGAAGTTTCGGGCGGGATTGGCCTTTATAGCTTCTTGGATCGAGCGAAAACCGAAATAGTGATCGCAGGGAACTTTGGCAAAGCTCTTCTTGTTATTTAGCTAGGAATAACGCTTGCATAATTTCTCTTCGTTGACAGCGCAGGAAAACCGGGGGCGGGGGTTTTGGGGGGGGGGGAGGTGCTGCCGCAGGCGTCTGTTAGCACTTGTTCGGTTGTCCCGCCTTGGGATCGCAGGCGGATCAGCCGTTGTCATTTGCTTAGAAACGGTTGATAAGTAGCACAGGTGGCCCAGCGCTGATTGGTCTCCACCAACTTCACTCCTTCAACGCCGATCATCCCACCCCACATATTCCCTGTTCCAAGCGAGAGGGAAAAATGGAGTCCGTAGCCAGTAGTTTGTTGGCTCTCAATACCGAGGACTTTGTATGCGCAAAACAAGAGGGATGTAAGTAATTGACCGAGATCTTGGGGGTTCCCCAGCACTTCTAGGGCACCTAAGGTTTGGAGATAGACCGAGTTAGCTCGCAGGCGCGCTGCTTGGTCACTAAGTCCTCCCCGCTGTTGTGTAGATATGCAAGCGGTGGCACACCTGACCACGGCTTTTGTTCTTATCATACGAGAACGGCGACAAATTATGTCGGGGAGCTGTTTCTTCTACTAAAGCATCCCGACTATCGAACCCCCGCCGTAAACCTTAGGCTCCATGATATGCGATTCCTTGAGCCGAATAGGGAATTTGTACTAATAGGCACGTAGATAGGTGGCCAAGATTTTATAAAAAGAGCTACGGAATTTCCCTCTTATCGTTTTGAGGCAATGCACTCATTACCTACTAAATCCTAAGCTGTCCCACCATTTGACCGTTAGTCACAATTTATCACCAACTCTTGGCAAAACAGGCTCTAGAGAACTGTGCCTCATTTTCGGTGCAAGTGCTAGGGGGAGAAACTTGGGATTTCGGGTGAACAAATATAGCAGATTTGCCCAGAGCAGAAAGAGCCATATCTGGAACCGAGAGGGTGGGGGCAAGTAGGGAATGCCCGGAAAGGCGCGAAGAAAGAGAAGGGGTAGAATACGATTTGCTTGCCACGCTTGTTTGCAAAACACTATATACCTAAAGGTATTTTTCACATGGCCAAATGAAAGTATCTCTTTGCCTCCGTCCGGGCCGACACTTAAACATATTCACCGACCGTGGACGTTCGGCCATTCAAAGGAGGATTTAACTACGACCTGGTATACCATCGAAGACCGATACTCTTAGAGATAAAGAGTCTTGACAGTGCTGCGTGGCAGGCGCAATACCTGTTCAAACTACAATAGCACTGTCGATCGTGTTTGCGCGTGCTGTGCCCATTCCCGGCTCTCCTCGCCGACTACGAGTCCACTCTCCTTTCGAGAAGTACCATTGGACCAACTGGGAAGGGGGTGGGTGAGGGTTATAGAGGAAAAATATTCTGTGGTCGAGAGAGTACCTTTTGAAACAGAGGGTTCTTTTTTTTGTGCGACATTACGGGTACCCGCAGGCTGCCTGCTCAAATTATGATTGCACTGCGCTGCACCGTTAATCGCTGTTTACACTCCCCACGCATACGGTGCATCTTACTCTTCACCGACAGCCAGCCCGCGCTCCTTTCAAAAAACAGCTACGGTATCGAGCCAATAAGGAAAGGGCGACTGAGGTCAGAAGGAAAAAGATTCCATGGACGAGAGTGCCTTTTAAAACAAAGCGCCACTTTTTCTTTTTTTTGTGCAACACCTTACTCGCAGACAAGACTTGCATCGAGGGATCAATTCTGCTCCACTTGGCCCATTATTTTCCCCTCAAACTTCTAGACTTGACTACTCTTTTGCTCACCAACTGTTCGCCAACATCGTCAATCCTTCTCTGCACGTCGCTCCTTGAGAGTTATTGGCAGCACTAGGGTGCAAACGCACTCGGAGAAAGCGGAAATACCCTCCACTCTCCCATACTTCTAGCATTGGGTGGGCTTTGAAGCACTCAGCGTTTTGGAATTGATTCCAAACACGCTCTCTGTGTTGTGGCAAAGTTTGCCGGGTTTAAACTCTGACTTGCGCAAAAGACAAAACGTGTTTACGCTCTCCCTGGCCAGGGAATGAGTTTCGCCGCAATTATCTACTTTCCAATCGTAGTCAGCTTGACCCGGAGACCGAGGTGAGTGCCTTATGAGACTAGTGGCGCCTGCAATGTGCTGGTCTAAGCTTCTAGGTGCTGGTCTTTTGCATACATTATTACGGGCTTCCCTCGGGATCTTGGTTCCTCCGGAGCTATTGAACCCGTAGCTTAGTCAACGCAACGAACACCAAATCTCTGATTCGGGTAATACCCGCTGGCAAGTAAGACATCCCTCCCCGAGGCTCACTAGGAAGGCGGCCCCATGTGCTTGTAGTAGCATTCACACTGATTTGTATTTTCCGTGTGTTGACTGGGTGGGGGTGGGTTTTTTTGTCTGTTTCTCACAAACCGAAACCTAGTAGAGTCCGCAGGCACGGGACAGCTTAGAATCGATCGATTCTGGCACGGCGCGACGAGCTTTAGGATTCTACCTGGTCTCTAAAATGAGGGGTAGTGTGGGCGGTTGTCTGAATTTACTAAAGAATATAAATTTAAATTTAGAGGGGAGGTAGAATCCCTGAAAAAGAATGCAACTACGGTATTGAGACGAGGGGTGCAGTAGCTGTTTATAGGGGTCTACCGTCATAAGGATGCAATCGCCCATACGATATCACACTTCCTCTTTCTTCCATACACAAACTATCAACTGGAGTATTTAATCCTGCCTAAGAGGGGGCAAGGGTATTGGGGTTAGGTTATGCTAGTGGGAAAATTATCAAATATCATAGCTGGAAACCCAAGCCAACCGTACGTGGCAAGCCAAATAACTATTGAGAGTGAACCGGGTGGAAGACTTTTTGCAAGACTCCGGTAATAGCATCCACTGTACGGGATACTACAGTACCTTCACTTCTAGAAGAACTCAAAGCCTCCCCGTCCCCATGCAAACACCCCGTATGTCGGATACGTGACGCCACTCAGTGCTTTCTCGATAGGGGAGAGAACTAACATTAAACATAATTCTAGCTAGTATGTTGATCGAGACAGCGAAATACAATAGCGGACTGTGCACAATTGGCATTCTACAAATTCATGAAGAGGGCCCTGTGTTCTGATGAAAGTTCGAGATCATCCGGTATGCAATGCACCGTTGGCACTGCTGTTTTCGGCTTTTCCCGAATATCTCTTCAGAAATCAGCTTCGCGCCTTCTCCGGATACAGTCTTTCATCAGGTCTTGACGAATATCAGCGGGTGACGAACAAGGGTATTCGACCAGTGAGAAATCGAGTGGTGTAACAAAAAATTCCGGCTAATCCCTGTTCGTCACCCGCTAATATTCGTCAAGACCTGATGAAAAATTGTAGCATTGATGCGAGATGCTGGTTTGTATTAAAAGACACGAGTATCACACAGTATCTCTTTTTACCTTTCTGTCATACCAGTATCCCAAAAATCTGGAGTTTTCTCAAGCTGAGAAAGGTTATATAAAAAGTGTTTTCCGGTCTTTCACACGTTACTTAATATTGCGTGTGGGGTTTTCCAAAGTAAGTCCATACCATAGAAACCGGGATTGTCGCCCTTGTTCTGGGGTGTTGAGCTTCCTCTGTTAGCTGCTGATAGGGCTTGTACCATCATGCTGTCTTCCCTGTCCACCAGCCCAGCCGACGCCCGGGCCAGTTATTTGTGTTCCCACCCCTACATCCAAAGAGGGGAATTCTGGACGTCTCAGAACAAGGTCCAATTATTACAATTCCTTATGAGACTGTATGATGCCTTGCATAAAAAGAAATGTGCCTGGACGTTGGGATTCCCCTTCCCGGTTACTCGAGTGGAAATCCTGGAAACTGAGCCCTCAGCTGTGACAAAAAAAAGAATATCCATCGCGCCTTACCAAGAGTGGCAACCACAACGTCCTTGCGTTTACCTTCTATTGGATATTTTACCATATCGCAGGCTTCTATCATATCGCAGGCGAGAGGTAAATCTGCCGGCTCGCTTGCTATTGATACGGCCTAAACTAGTGGTTCCTCTCACCAGCTTCCAAGGGTATCTTTGAGGTGCACATTCAGGTATGACACCGCCAAGCGAAACCCGCTCTGTTCGCCAGCCCTACCATTGTTTGAAATTGTATATTGGTTTGCGGTGGACAAAAAAAAGATTCGGGAGACACCCCTGTTAATTTGTTTTCCTGAGAGAGGTTTTTGTCGGGGTTAACATGACAGCGGGGAAAGCGGGGAGGAAATAAAGAAAGATTGACAAAGATATTAAAAAAATTGCAATTGAAATAAAGTTGATTGAGAGGAGTAATTGAACTTGCGGCTATATGTGAGTGGTGAGTGGTTGAGATCTTAATAGTAGCTACCGTGGCGGTGGCCAAACTTCGCCGAAAGGCTGCCCAGTCATGCGGTTGTCGGTTGTTTACCGGGATTGGTCTAGGTATAATTTTGTCCAATGGCAGATAGGACAGTTCTCCAGGTCTTCTCTAAATAGAAACGGATAGCCATAGGAGGTCACAATCTCTTCCTATCTTTTTTCCAAAAGCTGTTCAAGTATCTCCTCGAACCTGATACGCCGCCTGCAGAGGTTATACACCTTACTACTGTCGACGGCGGATCCCGGCCACATTGATAGCTTGGGCCGTCTCCACCCCCGGGGGGTATTCCTTACCGAGGCCGTTATTGAGCTTAGGGAAGCGCAAATGGCAAGTTTGAATGGACTGGCATTTGTATCTGTTGCTGGGGCCACAAACATAACTCATTTGTTATGTGTGAGTAGGTCGTCACTATTTGGCACTAGGGGCAGGACGAAGGTAGGCTGGTATGGAGAAAGGGCTCGCTAGACAAACCAGCTTAGCTTTTGTAATTCCTTTTAGTCACTGTTCGGGATGCCACAAATACCATTTCATTTCTATTTTAATGGCATGTTTTTCACGGCATTTTTTACAATTAATTGGGAGCACGTTTGGAAGCCAGAAGTGCTGTGGAATTTTTGGAAAAATATCAAGGTGTTTTTTGGTCCCATATTTTCTGAAATGGCATTGCGGTTTAGGGTGAGATAAGCGAATACCTGTCCTTGCCTTGAATACCGGTATTGGGTAATACTGGATTTAGTGTGTGAAATCCTGCCCTTGTAGCCTCTTGTTTAGAGTTCTGCAAGAAATTAGATTATGGGGCGATATTGTGATATTAGAAGATTACCATACCTTAGAAACAAAAAAAATATGGCATATAAATGCCAGGACTGCTGAACACATCTCTCTTCAGAAATACAATAGTATCTTTATTCTAGCCCACAAGCAATTTTCAAGAAATACCGTGGTGTTTATAAAATGGTATGATACTGTTCATGCCGAACAATGCCTTAAATTGTTAAGAGCTGCAACTTAAAGAGGAGCTCCGACTCCTTGTACGAAAAGAGACGAATAGAGGGGCAATACCCAAGCTCACTCACGCGCCTACGCACAGTACGAGATTGTCACGGCAAAGTAGCGAGTGTAGCCGAATGTAGGACAATTGCAATAAAAGCCGTTCTGCACTTTTGTGCATCCCCGGACGCTCCCCCTCCGTCGCCTGCTGAAGGCGGGCTTCGAAAAAGCAATACTCAAGAGAGCGACCCACTATTGGCCTATCCGTCCGAAGGGAACCGGCTGTGAACCGTTGAAACGTACTATGTAAACGATTTCGGGCTATGATCGGTATTGAGAGTCTTGGGATTCTTATTTCTTCTGCGCTGCCAGCAGCGTCCTATATATACACAAAAAACTCTCATACAAGAAACTCTCTTCCATCACCGTCTCTTGCCTTTCAAACCACCCCTCAAC
>Ga0307517_10001757_pt1 | contig 35714 bp, 45 predicted proteins | sample 23_EM_MG_FD_194515 | JGI IMG/M metagenome (GOLD analysis project Ga0307517, IMG submission 194515) | Populus trichocarpa ectomycorrhiza microbial communities from riparian zone in the Pacific Northwest, United States - 23_EM | ecosystem: Host-associated > Plants > Roots > Unclassified | place...
AGCGCTATGGAAAGGTGCGCTGCGTAAAACAGAAAAGATATACGAGAAAATTACTGAAAGTAAAATTACAGGCCAACTAACGTCGTGTGTAATGGAGGTGTTAACAGTTACACTTCAGCCTATGATCAACGGATTTCTACAATCTTTATTGTTCCCATCAATGTCCCCATTCCACCAACCACCCATCCTTCTTCCAGTGGCGTCACACCTAATAACAGGATTCCTGCTTTCACCGCTGGACCTGGTTAGAACGCGTTTAATTGTGCAGTCATTCACAGCTCGATATCGAAGATATAGTGGACCAATTGATGCGTTCCGACAAATACTACGAGATGAAGGAGGACTCTGGGGAATGTATCTACACCCACATTTGCTTATACCGACGCTGCTCGACAACGGGCTGCAGCCGATCGTGTCATTGGCACTTCCGGGTATGTTGACATCATATTTTGGATGGGGATACATTACGGAAGATACGCACCCGATTGGGTGGGGGATGGCCGAGCTGGGAAGCAGTTGCATTGGACTGCTTGGCACGCTGCCGGTAGAGACGATCCGACGACGGCTGCAGGTGCAAGTGCGTGGAAGAGCACCGCCGCTGCGAGGATGTGTAGAGTTACGGCCAGCGCCATACAACGGGGTTGTGGACGCGTTCTGGCATATTCTGACAGAGGAACGATCGGACCTGCCGATCACAAGAAGCGCGCGACCGCGAAGAATGTCAAGCAAGGGCAAGGAGAAGGCGACGGAGGAAAAGGGAGAAGAATATCAAAGCTGGTTCCGGAATACGGGACTGGGACAGCTGTATCGGGGACTGGGAATGCGGCTCGGAGCGAGCGTGATTGTATTTGGGCTGGCGTTGATAGGGGGAGGGGAGGACACGGACGGAGGATGGGCAGAGATATAACCGTATACATGTAAAATGAAACCAGTTAGCCGGCGGAGAATGCCGATACAAGGACGTCAGTGAAAAATACTTTGGGGTTAGCCTTGAACATCACCACCCATGCCTACAGACGCCCCCCCTCCCGCCATTGTCCCCCTTCTCGCCCGCGCCCTCCACCGCATACGCTCAACACCCCCGCGTATCATTTCCTCGCCTCCAACGCGTCCGTTCTCCTTCTGTGTTCTGCTCATGTGACCTCCTGACCTCTTTTCCCAGAACCTCGTAGAGCCGCAGTAGCGCTTATTATCCGCGTCGTGCCCTCTCCCAATGCACCGCTCCCGCCAAACCCAGACAAGCCCCCGACTCTCACCCAGTTCTTTGAGTCTGACTGGGTAAATGATCCAAACGCACGAGCAGAGCTTCTCTACCTTCATCGCGAAAACACCATTGTTTCCGATGCCTCGCTCTGGCAGGCAAACCTCCACAAGAATACAGACGAGGCCCAGGTTGCTTTCCCTGGTGGAAGACAGGAACCCGACGATGAAGGCGGGCTCTATACCGGTACGCCCAATTCATTCCTTTTTCATTACGCCCCTCTCATTTCTTTCCAGCCATGCGCCAGACCTGGGAGGAAATTGGCATCGATCTCGCAGAGCCTTGTTACACGTGCATTGGCCGCCTTGATGATCGCGAGATTACAACCTCTCTGGGCAAGCGTCTCCTCATGATTCTCTCTCCCTTTGTCTTCCTTCAGCTTACCCCACACGCCCCCCTTCCTGACTCTGTCCCATCCACCACTCTTTACTGGACTCCCCTTTCCACCCTCGTTTCCCACCAAGCCCCACCAAAGTGGTCTACTGTCACTGTAGATGCCGCCTCCCGTATCGCCCCAAAACACTCTGCCATCCTCCGCTTCCTCGTTCGTGTCCTCATCGGCAGCATGCAATTCCCTGCTATCGTCCTCCAACCCTCAGACACGCTCCCCTCCCAAAAGTCACAAGACCGTTCCGAGAAACCTATTCCTCCCCGTTATAACCGTCTCAAACTCTGGGGTCTTTCCCTCGGAATGACTCTCGATCTCATGTCCTACATGATCCTCCCTACCAACGTACGCGATCGCACCCTTCCCAGAGATAGCCCTACTCCCTCCTCCCCACTTTCCGAGGTCATGCACTTGCCCTACCAGAATTCCACCGAGGACTTTAGGATGGAATATGTTGCCCCCAGTCTTGCCAGCGTCTTTCCACGCTTTTCCTACCCAGACGTAAACTTCTGGATTTGGTCAGTCTTCTTTCTAGTCTTTGAATATCATTTATTTACTCACAGTCTAATCCAGGGTCTTTGGTAAACGCTATCGCGAAGTTATTCGTGGGTGGGAAGCCAGCGTACGTGAAGGCGGCATCAATGATAGACGGTAATTATAAACTTGCCTTGGCTATCCCGTCTTTCCTTCCTAATGCTTCTTCTCCAGGATAAACTGGTCGGGTTCTGCCTTGAACACCTTTTACGCCGCTATCCGCAAAGCCCTCGTCGTCGTTCTCGTCGCACGCGCTCTGGGTGTCCTGTTCGGCGCGTCCTTTGCCCTCTGGTGGATATTTAGTTGATATGAAATCGTACCATTTTCTGCTTCTCTTCTTTTTATCGACTTCTCCTTCCTTTCCTTTTCTCCTCCAGGACTGAACTAGAACCCTACATAGTTGTTCATTCTAGTTCGGTCTAATTTTTTATTATCTTCGCTTCTTTCTTTCTTTCTTCTTCCTACTATGCCTCTACGTTTGGACCTTTGGGTTTTGGGTCTTGGATATGCATAATAATTCTGGGATGGATGGAATTTGAACATGACCTGGAAAGAAGGAAGATTATATATAACTTCGGTCTCACAGATTGAGGAATGGCTTACGACCTCTTACGACGTTGGGCCACATAACCATGATCGCTTTTATGACACGCTAGTACTGCAAAGTACCATGGACGAATATCATTTGTTTTCAATGTAATTTCACGCCCTTGGATGTGGAGTTGTGTATGTGCTGAGTATGTAAGGGGTTGGAAGAGAGCGGCGGAACACATTTCGTGCGGTGATCTATGGCTGTTTGTATTGTCGGTCTGCCCCGGGTTTCCTATCCAAGTATATCAAAGATTGCCCGACCTCCTCGCACCAACGTGGGTGACGCAGATGGCTGCAACTTGAATGAGCAGGAACCCCGACGGTTCACAAAATAAAGCGATAATTATTTAATTATTGTTGTCGTACAACACCTCCAATTTCATAGTTACTTGCCGACTTGTACAGTTCGTCCATCACCAACCCATCTACAACTCAAATCCATAACAACAAACCTTCTCCAACCCTGCAAAAAAAAAAAAAAGACCCACTCTCGGCCATGTGCATCACGCAAGGGGGAGCCCACAGACCTCACAGTCCGTTCCTCTATGTACATTCTCGAATGTGCAATGCGGGCATATCCTAATACCGCCACCACCAGAACCACCAGAACTACTCGCCGCACCCCGCGATGCGGCTTCCGCCGCTGCGATCTGGTCAAAGACTTCGGGTGGGATGTCGTCGTCCATCATCCGATCTGACGACCCGGTAGGCGCGGAAATTGTTGGCCGCGACGCTGGGAAAATTGAACGTAATGAATAAATCAAAGCGTCAAAGGAAGGGAATTACTCACGCGCACTCTCTCTTGTGAACGTCATGAGGGTTTCCCAGCCCTCTGTCTTAAGAACTGGATCGATGTTCTTGGCATCCTCCAGAAGGTGGGGTGAAGACACAGTACGCATGAGAACCTTGATATCCTCCTGTTAACGGGGTTTTATCAGCACACGAGAACCAAGGGTGTTCGAATAGGAAGGAGTTACAGGGGAGAATAACTGTGTCGTTTGCAAGAAAGAGACAAGATGCCAGTCACTCAACCATGTCGCCAGCTCGGTTTTCTTATAGCTTTCGCTGCCCGGCAACAGAGAAGGTGCTTCTAGTCGGCGAAGTGTGGTCATGGCATTGTCCAGATTCTGGTCCTCCAGACCTGGTCGATTTTCAATTGCGAACTGGGTAGACTGGAACACGGGCGAAGGGTTTTGCGGGAAACCGTGGGTGACCTAAAAAGGCGCGAAATTGAGATATAAGACCCCAGAGACGAAAACGGGACCAAAATCTTACATTTACCAAAAGATATTCAACAGGGAAGCAGGGTTTCGCGCTCTTCTTGACCTCCAGACCGTACTCATTCTTGTACGAAAAGAATACATCAGGAACGTATCTTGCAGAGTCGTGGGTCCTGTCTTCATCTTTTACACGAACGATTCCTGGATCTACACTGGCTTCGATCATGTCCGCTTCCACCATAGCCACCGCCTGCTCGGAGACCTGATATGCAGACACGTCGACTTGACCGTCCGCTGTGGCAGTGAGAACAGCGGTGACGAGACGCGATGCATATTGTCCTGTAGGTGAGGATTTCGACGGTATCGGGTTTCCCTTTTGTACAGTCGCGGCAAAGACGGCCTCCAGTGAGGAAAGGAAGAAGGATTGGGGGTGTCTCTTGTACACATTCTTTGTCCGATCTTCTGGTGTTGGGTCCAGGTCTGTGAAGATGTACCCGACAATGGTCAGAGGCGTCGATGCAGCTGCAGAGATCTGTCGAATGCGGGGTTCATCTGCCCAGGGCCAACCTAATGTAAGGCCATCAATCTCGCCCTGTTGAGGGGGTTCGTAGATTGCCTCTACAACTGCCTTGACGCCCATGGGAACCTTTTCATACGGTTCATAATGGCCTATTAACCATCCGAAACGTTGGAGGCCTGTCTTCCTCCAAGCTTGGAGGAATCGATCGATGACGTCCATGGACGCAATCTCCAAATGATCCACCATGCGGAAGGGTTGGGATTGCAGGGTTATCGTCGAGGGTTGACATCCAGTGCATATACCAGCGGGCCACGGCGCATGCGAACCTGTCGGACAAGGGACCTTTACCTTGTAAGATAGGGGGTTTAAGGGAGGAAGGTGCGAAGCAGCAGATGCTGTAGGTTTCGGAGTAATCTTGGACAGATAAGCGTGGTATGATAGATGCTTTATAGCATGCTCCTTGTGATATGCGGCATCGTAAGGCTCGAGAGGCATACAGTAGTCGCACATTCCGTTCATCGCATGCTTGCAGAATCGCGAATCGCGCTCTCGGGGAATCTTCCCTGAATGTTGTCTCCAGTAAACATCTACGGAGTCCTCTTGCGCTGATTCCCATGGGCGATTCGCTGTACCTGTTTTTGTTGTTTTGGATGTCGCAGCGGAACTTGACGGAATGGAGGCATTGTTCGTGGATTCTTCAGTCTTCGACTGATAGGATACAAAAACGAGATCACCATGACTAAAGGAGTGTTAAACGAATGATAACCAAGCAATCTTAAGCCTTACCTTAGCCCAAGCTTTTTCAGCGTCTGACCTTTTAGTGAAGAAATCTTCACTTCATTTCCACGCGGTTGATTTGAAATAGTAATAGTTGATAAATCGGGGTTGGTGGAAGTCTCGACTATCTAGGTGAGCAGCCGTCAGTAACAGACATCAGTGAATAACCGAACGAGACATACCTTCTCCAACAGGCGCGAAGTGTCATCGTCAGGGTTGAAGTCGAAGCGAAAGTTTCCGTCTTTGGATCTGATACGAATTAACTGTAGCTAGATTGATAAATCGAAAGGGAAATTTAGAACACAAAAACATACCATGATGTGTCGAGTGGAAGTGGAAGTCAAGTATATATGGGCGACGCGTCCCCAGAACGCGTAATGGATGACTAAGCAGGCTAAAAGGGGTTTGATTTGGAGCAAGTACAAGTCATATAGCGCAGGTAAGTACTTGACTTGTGTACTTTTGCGCAGCTCATACTTCAATTTGTCATAGCCATCTACGCAATTGTCTTTGGACATTTGTGTCTTTCTTTATGCCGACCTGAGCGCCAATGACGGCCCGCAACGCGTGACATGTCTGTTGATGGTCACATGATGTATATGTCGGAACGCGTCTGTTTATTTAGCAGGTTGACTGTAGTTACCTTTGTTGGACCCATACCATCTTCTACCATCTCCTCCCCATATCATTTCTCTTGATTATTTCTCCCCATACCGTGATAACTCCCGGTATCCCCACTAACAAACTATGCCGAAGAAACCATCGCCCAATCGCCGCAGGTCTATCGCCGTAACAAACCAGAACCAGCCTTCAATCGTTCCAAAGGGCAGACGAAGAGCACATAGCATTGTCCCAGGTGCCAAGCTTAGTCCGCTAGCGAAGGCTCGTCGCTCCCTGGTGCGCCTATACTTTTTCCTTTTCTCGGTCCAAGGCTTTGACATTCCTCCTATTTTTTTTTTTTGTCTTCAAGGCTCCTCGGAAAAGCATTCTCAAAGCTTCTCTTTTGAATATAGAATCCCAGTCTCAACAATCTAGTACCCAATCGCAATCTTTTGTTGAAGATGATGCCACCTGCTCCATGGATTTCACCCAGGACTTTACCGCCCTCGTTCACGATAATACGTCTCGTAAATCGCTTGGACGACGCGTCAGCTTTGCCGAGCGCTCTCATGTCCGCTTTTTTGAGAAAAAGAAAAATCACAGCATAGGCTCATCTCAGGCATCACCACCAGATTCAGAGTCTCCAAATGCTCGAGCTGTGGCCAACGAGAATGATTATCCAAAGAAGCGACGAGGCAGTTCCGTCCGTTATTCGATAGCCGGGAGCGTGGATATGGACATGACGTCTATTGCACCAGGAGCTTTCCAGGCCCGGGGATCAGCCATACTCGATGAAGAATTGAGTTATGAAGACGAAGGATCTTACGAAGACGACATGGATGTGACGCAGGCCCTACACGGAGATTTTGCTCGAAAACGCTCGCTTTCGTATGGTGGCCGTCGTCAATCACTTTCGCAACTCCAGTCTCCGTCAACTACTGACTCAGACGACCCCAACGGGTCGCGTTCTGATATCGGAGATGAATCCATTCAATCTGATCAGTCGCAAGTTATGGATTTCACCATTCCCGTGGGGCAATCTCTTCGTCCTGCGGAAAAAGATGAGGCGTGGCTTGCCCTCAAGAGAGTGACGCATTCGGGCAACGATCCCTCTGAACCTGAACCTTCTTCTGACGACATGGCCCATGAGCATGGTGATGAGGACATGAATTTGGACGACGCAATGGTACGCTTGAAGCGCGCCCGAGATTCGATGTCTCTCTCCCAGACACAGGAAGCACACGACAATCATGACGATACGTTTACCAGCGAAGAAAACAGTTTCGAAGATGAATTTGATGCCAACAAAACTTTGAACCTTAGCCGAGTACTTGGGCGCACGAGCCTCGCAGCGTCGCGCATGAGTATGGGTCAAGATTCCAACATGGATGAATCCGAGGTTTATGGTAACATCGTTGCACATATTCAACCAACACCGCGTCAATCTTTGGTACCGCAGTCACGACCTTCCGAACCTCTTCAACGTCGCAAATCATCAGTATTCCAACCTCCTGCTCCTCAAAACGACAATCCTGATGCAGAACAACTGGCAAGTGAATCTGCTAAACCTTCTGCCACCACTTCTTCCACTGCATTTGCATCCACGCCACGATCTCCCTCACCAACCAAATCATCCAACACACCTTCGAAAACAAAACCGAAACCCACATTCTCTGCAGCATTTGCTCCGCCAGTTACTCGACCATCACCCAAGAAACCCGACTCTTCATCGGCCTCCCGCACTTCTTTAGCCAAACGCCCTCGACCGTCAAATCAAGGTGAAATTGACATGGATATCGATAAACCAAGCCCTGCCAAACGACAAGCTTTAGCCGGAAAATGGTTAGGTGTTGCTGAACCAGCAAATGAAGACTCTCCGACCCCTGCACCAGCTGCGAAAACGGCACCGAAACCAAGACCCCTTTCTCCAAGCAAGAGAGCGCCTTTCCAATCCTCTGCGGCCGCATCGGCCGAGTCAACCTCGCGCCCTCCCTCTGCGCTGCGCAGGCCGTCTGGTTATTTTGCGAAACGGAAGAGTTTAGCTGTCAGTTTCAGTGTACCACCTACCAACGAACCTACCCCTTCTGTCACTGTTTCGTCGCCAAAAAAGAAACCTGGGATTGGCATGGGTCGTGCAAGCGTGGGTTCTGGAGCGTCTGATGCCTGGACTCGTTTCAACAAGGCTGCAGGCTCTGGGGTGTCGGAGAAGGCGTCGGGAAAGCAGAAGAACAGCGATAAGGAGGCAGAGGCAGAAGCGTGTGTCCGTGAATCCGCGAGACAGGCCTCTGCTTCCCCCAGTCCAACTCGGGGTTCACCAGCACCGGCACAAAGGCAACCTACTCAACAAAATTTCCAACAAGACGAGAGGTCGCCATCACCAGAGATTCTATCTCAAGCGGAGGCAAACGATGACTTTCCAGATGTTCAGGACAATGATGATCACTCTGGAAAGATGGAGATTGACGTTGACGCTACTCGACAATGGCGTGAAGGTGTTGAACCAGCAAAGTACGACGAAGAGGATGACACTGTGAGCCTTTTGTGACTTTTCTTCATTGGTAACTCCCTAATTAACTCTCTTTTAGCCTGCGATTTCAGTCGCTCAATTTTTCGCTATGACTGGTATCAAGTTCATGGATGAAGTGACTGCTCCTAGGCGTTCTATGCACCCGTCACGGCAACCCATTCGTCAACCACGCAATCTTGCTGACATCCCTCTCGCGGAGTATGTTACTGCAATGGGTATTGATATCCCTCAGCTAGAGTTGTATTCGAGAGTGTCGAAAGACCTCGAGGCGTGGATGGCAAAGAGTGAAATCGTCTTTGCTCAGGCTGAGGAGGAAGCCACAAAGCTTACCCCCGAACTGTTCGTCGAATATGCAAGAGCCGACGAGGAAGGCCAAGCTGAGCTTTTGGTAAAAAAAAATATAAGAGCGTCCAGCTAGCAGGAATACTAATCTTTTTTCCGTTTTAGCACCAGCTCAAATTAATCCGGACCCATACAAGATACCTCGCACGATCAGATTGGTATGACTGGAAACTGCAATGGGTGGAAGGACTACGTGTAATGGCTGACGATGCATTCGCCTCTTTGGAAAATGCAAGTGCTCAGTGTCCAACCCCCCGAGTCCCATTATTCATTATCTTCCCACAGGATGCCCGCGCATTGGAAGAGCCAAAGAAGTTGATTGTCGACGTCATTCCGGAGCTGGAACGAGAGTATGAAGAGCTGATGCGCGAACTTGAGAAGGAGCAAGCAGAAGTGACAGAAATTGAAGCTGGTGATCAAGACTACCTCAACGAGCTCAAGGCAACAATCGCGGAGCAAAAGTGAGTGTTAATTCAGCTTGGTCTCTATTCATCACTGATTTCATATAAAGCATTGAGATCGAAGCCTTGAAGGCCGAACTTTCTGAGGGCACTGACCAAGTGCGGTGGTTGCAGGAACGAATGAACGAGATCGAAGTTCAAAAACGAGAGGCAAAGAACACAATCAACACTGCCGAGCGAGTTTTGCGCATGAAACAGACCTCAACTCGGTCCGAGGTCTTCAGACTCAAGGGTAATTATTATCCACCCTTAATTTATTTATGCATCAATTAACCGACATTCTCCTAGGCGAGTTGGAAGCTCTTGAGGATCTCCATATGTTCCGGATCACAAAAGTCAACTCGAATCTATTCGAATATGTTTACTCCTCCCTCTTCCAAGTTTCCATTCCATGCAAAAACTTCATGCCCATCGTGACGAAAGTCAACATCACATACCACGGAAAAGCAAACTCACGGTACAAGGACGACTTCCCGCGGCTCAGCGCCTTCCTCTTGGCGAGTGCCAACCAGTACATCACGGAGGGAGATGATTTGACCGTCCGCGAGGTGCTTTTCCTTCCATGTTTATCATCACCGTTTGCTGAATATCATCGACAGATTGTACATCGCTTAAGCGACTACTGGTCGGCTTGTGCTCAGCTGCGCATGCAACTCACTCTTCTCAGCATCAAATACCCTGTGGATATCATTATACCTTCCATGCCCAAGGATTCCCCGCCAACCTTCCATGCTCGTGCCATGGTTATGTTCCCCTCTGTGATGGGCAAGGCGTTCATCTCATTTGTATTCCCATTCGATACCTTTGGACAATGGCCTATGTCGATTGACTCGCTGGATTGTGACGTAGAGGTCGCGTATGGACCTATGGAGTAAGTCCATTAAATAATCTGAAGGGATTACCATCTGACAAAGAATCTCGCAGCCGTTCCACCATTATGCAAGCGGTCGTATCCCGTCTCAGCCAGGCAAGCCCCTCGGACAATTATGCTTGTTTTTTGGATGCCTGTATCGAAGCCCAGGATGTATATCATTAACTTATTTATTCTTATGGTTGTATTATTTAGAACTAATTTTTTGCTTTGTTCTTGTGGACCAAATCCACATGGGTGTAGTCATCATAATTGTCGTGATCGTCGTATGAGATCTTTGCATACATGTTATATAGATACGAAAAACAGAATGAGTGGATATGGGGGTGGTGGATGTGCTGTCGGACTGCTAAAAATACAACTCGGAAATAGGTGAGATATGAAATACAGCGCGAATGCAACACGCCGAAAATAACCGGGCTGAAGAGCAAGTGGCCATACTAGTTAGTTGGCTGTTCAGCTAGATCAAATGAGGTTGAGACTCACAAGACTAAAGGTTGCTGTACATCTGGTCCAGCTGCATCAACAACAGGGAAAACACAGCCTTATCATCGCGAATTAAATCTAGCTCAACGTCACAACTATCACGAACGGCACTCCAACTCGATGCGGCGAGACGTGCAGAGAATATGGCTTCACAGCGTAACCCCTCCGTCTTGAGCACAAGACTCTGTGAGTTGAGAGCATCTTGCTGGCACCGCTTGACAGTTTCCTCCATAGCTCTTCCATGCGAAATCTCGAGATGACGAAGTTTGTCCTCCAAAGAGGCAGCATACGAAGCCTGTTCGTCCTTTTCCCGCCATTGCGCTTCCATGTACACCATTTGCTTCTGGGACTCCTCCATTTGGTGCCCATGAGCTTGCTTGAGATCGTGTATCTCCTCTTCCATTGCCTGTATCTGGAAAAGGCGCTCCCTGGCAGTGTTCTCCGCAGCTGCTAGTTGTAGACGCAACATAGTTGAAGTCGAAGAGTCGGCGACAGCTGTGTCAGAAGGCAAGTTAAACCTGCTCTGAATCGAACTGTTGTGCATCGCAGGCGATGGCGTCACATCAGGCAAAAGCACTTGCGAGATGGAGCCAAAGCCACCAGGGGAGTCAATGGCGCTGAGGCAGGGGCTTTCGGGTACATCCATCTGCGAGCTAAGGCTTGGCGAGGCGGCGCCAGAGCGGAAAGGCGCTGGAATTTCCGAGAGCATTCTCCCAAATTCATCTTCTCCCATATTGACAGACGCCTCGTTTGCGAGTTGTTCCCAGGACAAGATTGAACCACGGGCTACCTGACTATTAGGGGTCTGGCGTTGTGGAGGTCTGAGAGAGGATGATGATTTATTGGCAGAATCAGGAGACATGTACGACATGTCTGCGCGACCAGGAAGGCCATGGCGCGTGGGGGTTTGAGGTGGAACGCGTTTACGACTCGTCTGAATCCGGGGCATCGCAGGAGTTGGAGCACCTATTGCGGCGACCGGGGCAAGCAATAATTCCACATCCTCAGCATCGCTGTCTTCACTGGTGCCTTCCGAGATGTGAGACATATTGCCAGACGCCATTGATGAAGCTGGGGTTGTAAAGTTGGAGCCCTTGCGAGAGCGGCGGGCAAGCGGAGAAGGCGAGTCTCTCGAAAATGTGGACGGAGAGCCATGGGAAGGAGTAATGGTCGCGGTGTTCTTATCCTGGCATGAACGGGAAATGCCTAGGTTGGCTTTCAACCCAGATGTCTTTGGTGTGGATGCCTTTGGTGTGGATTTTTTGGGACTGTGAGATGCACCAGATGAAGGTGGGCGGGGGATAGCAGATGTAGGCGGTGCAGTTTTAACGATCTTGGTTGGCCGAGCGGGTGAAATCCTGACAGATGACGGCGTAGAAATCTTAGGCTTCGATGGAGTCGCAGGGGGTGTGGCCGTTATCGAGTTGGTTAAATTGGCCTTGAGAGCAGCCCGTTGGGGGAGAGGGCTTATGGGTCGCGAATTCTTCTCCGCAGGAGAAACACCAGAAATTGGCATCTGCTCCTTCTTCTCGTCTTCTGAAGTGCTGCTGAGTCGACGACGGGTGCCAGCTCTCACTGGTGAAGGCGGCTTTGCCACTTCAAGAATAATGGACTTGGGCCGGTATTTCGGCAGCGCAGAAGTGGCATTGAGGTTCTTGGGGCGGAGCGTTGACGTCCTAACCTGTGCGGTAGCCTGGGGGCCGTTAGGTGTCTCCGATAGTTTGGAAGATTGCTCGTCGGAGGACGACCTGGCGTACGTTGCCGAGACCCGCCTGCGAGTGACGGTCTTGGAGTCTGGGGTGCCCGTTCTTTTTGAACCTTGTGAGGGCGGCCTGACATCACCCATGGATGCGCGGGGACCCGATGGCAGAGAACTAAGGGCACTTGAGCGACGGGATGTTTCCTTGGCCTTCTTAGTATTTCTAGTGGCATCCTTGTCCTTGTTGATCACATCCGCAAACGCCTTGCCCATGGAAGCAAGGTTGAGTGATTGCCTTAAGGAGGCCCTGGTTGTGGGCTTAGACTTTAGGGGACTCGAATCCACAGGCATTGCACAAAAAGTCGTCGTTCAACGGACAACTTCCTATTCGAGTTTCAACCGACATCACAATTTGCTCCTATTTGTTCTAGTTCTACCACATGAACCGTCCAACTCCTTCCCGTGGAAGGTACAAAAATACGCCCATAGTAATCGCATTGATTATTGTGTACCAACCACCCTCAATTACCATTCCCAGTGTAGAAACGTCACTTACCTGTGCCCGCAGCAATATATACGGTATCAAAAAATACCGCGGTTCCAACAAAGGTGTAGGCAGCAGCGTTGGCACAATGAACACAGGCAGAAGCAAGGTTTGAAGGAGCGTTTGGTCACGTCCTAAGTTATCGATGAGCTGAACCACTTGTACGTTTCGAGTTCATGAGGTTTCGAACTCACCGATCCTCAAGAACCACGCCCATGCACATGCAATGTAAACGGGGACTAGAAAATACGGAACCATAGGATGGAACATGTATATCCGACGCCAGACATAGAAAGTGTAATGTCTATTGTCAGAAAGGAGGAAAGGGTGGTGAATTCTGTGATACAACGACAGTCAGTACGCAACAGCATGGGATGGAAATAACGGACGTGAAGAATTTCACTGTCGCGCCCATGATGCCACATTCAACGATCGTTGCAAGCGTCCGTCTTTATATGAGCTATGTTAGAACCGAGATCCACCATTACCACTGACCCGACGTACCTATTGCTACCAAACATGCGACTCCATACATTTCTGCCCAGACCCAACGCACCTCCTGCACCGGAAATGAGAACTGGCCAGCCGAAGAATGTTGCAGCGGCAATAAAATAATACAACTGGGGTATGTGAAACGAAGGTATATGATTGGACTTGTCTCCTAATAGCCGTAATTAGCATGAATCCCCCATAATCTCGGCTGGTTCAACCTACCCAATACGATCCCCTCATTCCAGACGACAAAGGTTCCGAAGACAGCAAGAACCAACGTGTAAGGAACGAATGCAGGAAGAATAGCTGGTAACACTTGTGGGGCACTGATCACCGCTTGTAGCAAGTCACCTTTGAAATAACGGGTTTAGATCGGCAGTTTGATGCTTCACGAAATCACATACTCGGGCCTGCCGTGAGGGACATTGGATCATGTAGCATGGCCAGAGCAGGCTGGTCCGGAAGGACGCGTCTAAACCGTAAATGCATCAGCTGACTAGAAGCATACGCGTACAGCATCCAGATGATGTTGGTTTGCCTGAAAGTACAGCTCACGAGACCCAGCTGTCGATCGTCAAGTTAGAGAAGTTCTTCATGGTGATTCGTAGAACATACCAGGGCCGCGAGCCAATGGTTATGCTGAGTGGAAGCCACGACGGTCAAGACCACAAAAAGAACGCTAGGAACTTCTGTGTAATACAAAAATCCATAGAACCACACAATCGGAAACGCTGAGAGAATGATCGCCTCGAGAAGGGGCGACAAAATAGAAGGTGGTGGCCTTTCGCGTTTATGATAGCAAAGTAGACGCGTCAGTGCAATCGGAAGCGCCAGAAGGGTTAAAGCTGGGGTAAGTCGCAGCATTGCGACATTGCACTTGACGAGAAACAGACGTTTCAGCAGAAGCGACAGAAGGTAACTATGTGTTGGGTATGAGATCCAAATGGTCCAGATGAAGGTTTGTGACGTTACTTACAGACCAGGTGGGGTGGTGATCTTTGGATCCCATGTTGAAAACTCGCCTCTGCAATACGCCTGTGCCTGCGGGATGTGGAATGGTTCATCCTTGAGGTAGCCACAATTCAATGAGTTAACGTCTGCCGAACGATGGAACTGATTGTACCATGTAGGGTTCACCTATGATAGTATTTACTTCCTTGAGAACCACGATGCATATTGTGCAAAATATTGGATAGAAGGACGACATGATAATGGAAGACGGTGGAGGAGGGATAGCAACCTGGGTGTTTACTGGATAAGGCAATTAACCCAGTTAGACTTCTTCAACGCCCTCTGCTTTCATTCTGCCATGCCATATTATGACCACCAGCCGCCCTTGAGTTTCCAAGCTCCTTTGGAGCCCCCAGAGAACGAAGATCCACTCTTGGAATTGATACAAATAGAAGCGGAAGTCGCGAAACTTTCTGCCACACTCACCACGCTCACCCTGAGGAGCCACGCACTGAAAGTCCGCGCCAACGAAATACATTCACCCTTCATTCGACTCCTGCCCCCGGAAATCATCACTGAGATTTTTCAATTCCTCATCCCTCCATTTGCGGACTCTGAAAGTGACACCGCTGTCCCTCTGCGGCTTGGCTCCGTATGCAGCTTCTGGCGCACCATTGCCTGGGCAAATCCAAGTCTATGGTCCTCCTTGTCAATCCGCTTCAATGACCCAACAATCAACACCCAGATAACTTTGTTACGACAATGGCTTCGCCGGTCCGGAGATCTCCCACTATCCATTCGACTCGTTTCCGAGGACGAGATTCAATGGGGAGCCCATTTGACTCCAGCTACTGCCATCAAAATTGTAAACGAGTACTCAGCCCGGTGGCGCGAGTTAGATCTGCGCCTCCCGACTTCATGCTATAAATATCTCCCGCCTTCAGATGCCAGCCTCCCCCTCCTCACCTCGCTTACTCTTAATCCTATGGGGGGCCAGGGTGAACGCCGACATAAATTAGATATGAGTACCTCCGCTCAGATTCACCACCTTACTCTTAGCTGCGTGTATCTGGTATCCGTGAAATTCCAATGGGATCAGGTCATGCACCTCTACCTACAAGCATTTTATGTCGACGAATGCCTAGAGGTCCTCCGCCAAACATCGCAGCTTGTATCCTGTGCTCTTGTAAATATTATCGGAGGCGATGACGGGCACGCTTTACCAAATTCCCCAGTATTACTCTCATCCCTCAAGACCCTGACAATAGAGAACAAGAAAGATACCAATATCTCACTCCTCCTTGATACCATTTCCATGCCGAATGCGACCCATTTAAGTTACTCGGGAAAAAATGTAATTCATCTTCCATACATCTGTGGTTTGATATCACGTTCAACTTCCCTCCAAACTTTCTCCCTGCTTGAGACCGTCGTTTCCAACGAGGTTATCTTCATTCACCTCCTGCGAGCACTAAAATCTGTTACCAAATTCGTGTTCACCGTGCCTTGCACGCATGCAGGGCCCACCCCGTTTGGGGACACGATCCTGAGACTCTGTAATCCAACCCTCTCCCCCACGTACGGCAACGATTGCCTGTTGCCTGCATTGCGCGAACTTGAATACTCTGGTCCCCAAGGCTTTACCTGGTCCACCTTTCTCGAGACTTTGGTGTGTAGACAAGGTCCTTGGGGTGACGATGAAGTGTTTCAAACACATCCAGGAACTATCTCTGACTGGCGTTGTGTTCAAATATCCCTCGCGAAGGGTGACAAACAAGGGCCTGATGAATCTGTCCTTGCGCGACTACTATCCTTGCGTGCAAATGGGATGAAAGTGGGATTAAAGGTGGTGTCCACTGACCAGACCCAAATTCTTCTTTGAAATTTGGTACCTTGCATTATACTTACCTAGTCTCTTGCAAGCAAACTCAGATGTTCCTTATCAGTGATGACATATACCTAGTATTATATATAAATAGAATCCTTGCCTAGCCTGCTACGACCACCTTCGTAACTGCTGCCAAATTTAACCCGGACAGCTGAGTGTGCACTTTTTTCTTCCTTCGATGTTCAATACATCGATATTAATGATCACGTAGGAGTTGAGACCACTCGAATTTAGTTCCAACGGTATCGCAGATTGACCTGATGCACGTAGCCCCTGTCCAAGTTGCAACTACGTAACTCCGAACTTGCATCTTGTCATCTTCAGTCGCTTGTGCATCCTTCATCGCATCGACAAGCGTTCCTTCGAAGAAATTCTGGTCAGTCCCAACCACCTTCTCGTTATCCATTATGAATACTAACATAATTTTGCTAACAAAGACACTCAATGCATGCCAACCCCTTGGAATTAGAAACTTTAGGACACGAGGTGCTTCAACGCATTGACTTAGGAGACCCTCGAGCAGATCTTGCAGAACTCGATAGGATCATTGTGCGGGTGGAAAACTTACTGGCTAGCCTGTTGCGAGGGCGGGCTCTACTCAAAACGAAGCTCAATCGCCTAGACAGTCCCATGATCAACCTTCTTCCACCTGAAATCATATCCCTCATTTTCACTTTCTGCGTCCCCGACTTTAACGACTATGACCCGGAGACCTTTGTGAGGGGAGATCCGCCGGTCCCATTCCTTCTCGGGGCCGTTTGCCGATCTTGGAGATCTATTGCCTGGTCAACACCCACGCTATGGTCGTGCCTATCCTTACACCTTTCCACCCAGAACTTGACCATCCTCGTCGACTTGATGAAGGAATGGCTATACCGCTCAGGTGAACTACCGCTATCCGTCCGCCTTTCTTGCGATCCCGTGAGTGGGGACCGTGGTGATGTGATTCACCGAACTGGCAAACCGTATATTTTTCAGATGATACACACCATCAGTGATGACTACCGCCATCGATTGCACGCCCTCGATCTTCGCATTCCAGTCACCTTTTTTGAAGGATTCCACATGCTCCAGAGCGACTCCATACTGGAATCGCTCTTCATTGATCCTCCTGATGGACAGTCGGACAGCGAGCACACATTAGAACTTGGATTTACCCCTCGCCTTCGACGTCTCCACCTGTCTTCGGTTTACCTCAAATGTGTACAAATTCAATGGAGCAATATAACCCATGTGTATGCATACGCTTTCTACGTCGACGAGTGCCTGGAGATCCTACGTCGGGCTCCCCAACTGGTCTGGTGCAAGTTTCCTCTCATGATCAGCGGTACGGCCCCTTATCCAGAACCAGAGAACCCGTTAATTGCCCCTTGCCTCAAATTCCTCCACATCAGCCGCGAAAAGCGGGTCTCGTTGACCGTTTTTCTCAACAAACTCATACTTCCATCTCTCGAAGAGTTATTTTACAAAGGATCTGATGAAGCTACCGAGTGGGAGTTGTTAATATTATTGCTTACTCGGTCCACTTGTCCCTTACATTCCCTTACACTTCACGAGGCTTTCATTACCTCGGAACTTGATCTCATACGCTTGGTTCAAAAAGTTCCTCGACTCCGGACATTATGTATTTCATCTAAAGAAAATCGCCCTGCCCTTTTGACGGACCGGCTACTTTCATTGATGTCTACAAGGGACCAGGGACATGCAAACGACTTCCTCAGCGAGCTTGAATTCTTCAAATATGCCGGTCTAATTACATTCTCTTGGAACAGTTTATTATCCCTTCTGTCTACCATAGGTTCACGAGTCGCCCCTTGCATCTCTTCGGATTCCAGCTGTCCAAGCCAATCTCAAGTTCTCTTGAAATCCAATTGCAGACCGCATCTACCCTCCCTGAAAACTTTAGTCATGGAATTCTCCCAGGACACGTACGAACCGATTACTGCAGACGACATACCTACCTTGGTAGAGTTTCTGGAACAGGGCAGGAATATTGATCTCCGATTGCGCAATTCTCGCGATATATTGGAGGGGTCCATCCGAGACCATCTTCCGGTTTACCTTGACCGTTATCTCGCCCTACGAAAAGGACAATCACCATGCTCCGAGTCTGCGGAAATGCCTGTGTGACTGGTGCAAATGAGTGCCACTTAGTCTGATTTCTCCAAGTCAGCACCCCAATAAATGGTCACTTATTCACCCACCCACCTTAACCTCGACCAGATTTCCATTATTAATATCATGAAAGGACAAACGTACGATAAAATGTGTCTGGCAAGAATTATAACTTGCGCACTAAAAGAATATTTTAGATATGGCGAGACCAGCTCAAAGTTGTGCTACATTTTATTTTCTTTAATGTAGTTTGATACTGATATGTACACTCAATTTATGACAATAAATCGAGGCCCTCGAGAGCGGGTACTGGGCGCTCTGCTTGGGGGGTGATTCGGGCACCATGTCGAGCTTCACCAGTGTTCTCAAAGTCAACAATAGCGGACTAATCGAAAATGAAATCGGAGACGGATTTTGGATGGGAGAAATGACACAACGTACATGAGCAGTGACTCGGTTGTCCCATAGGACGACAGTGTTGGGTCTCCACTTGATGCGAGCCTGGTTATCAGCACTCTTGTCGATATGATCATACAAGAACCTCAGGATCGATTCTGATTATTCAAGTCAGAAAAGGGGTAGTGACGAAAGGAACTTGTACACGCCTGATTCCTCGCGCTTTAGGCCTACAATGCGGCGAGTGAACTGTCTGTTAACATATAGCGCTTCCTCTCCAGTGACAGGGTGCCTCCTGACAACGGGGTGGATATTCTCGACAGGATCACGGCGCACGGTCCCGCCCCGGCGTCCGCCTTTAGAATATTCGGCTTGCTGAACTCCTGAATGAATAGCTTTCAAAGTGCGGAGAAACCCCACAAATTGTGGGGAAAGCCTCTTCAGTGTGGATACTTGTGACGTGAAGAGGGTATCTCCGCCACTTTTGGGTTGGGCGAGAAGAAAGAAAGTGGTAAGACCAGGGGGTTGCAGCTCATAGGAAACGTCGGAGTGCCAGATAGTGGTTGTAGCCGCATCGTCTAATTCGAAGTTGAAATTTGACTTCAAATCCCTAAATGTTTTGTAAGTGATCATGTAGCCAGTCTCGTCGAAAAAAAGGGAGACGCGCTAGGATCGTATACTATCCACCTACCTGTATACTAAGTGAATTTCTGGATATCCGATGGGGTGTCCTGATGTCGGGTGGATGTGGAGGCTGGTTTTATGTAAATTCACCGAGCGAAAAGCACAATATTATGCCGCCTGCTGGCCGCCTGCCACAGCCGCGAGGTACTCACCGACCGAAGTGTTGTCCCCACTGGCGATAGAACTCAGGGCCACGGTCAATAAAATCTTGCTGATCACGGAAAACCATGACACCTCTGCGAGCGACCTATTTAAAGTACGAAACTGGTGTATGCAGGAAAAGAGGAATGCCAACCTCCAACGCTACTTGGTCACGCCCTGTACTGTCCAGCTCGGCGAGGTTAATACCAACGACTTCTGTCCCAAACCTGGGAGTAATCTCAGAGATGCTCGTAGCGCCAAAGAATCTGGGATTTGGAAACACCGGCGTCGTTCAGCGGCGGTGTGGACGACGGCAGTACCCGAAGATGACCTAATCGCTGCCGGCGTCCTCGGCAGATGGCACCTGGTTTTGTCAGCCGCCCCCCGCGTTTCCCGCCGAGTGCTTATACGTTTTAACGTTCAGGAGGGGTTCCCGCTGTGCCTAGAGTTTGTTTAGTTATTAGTTGGCCAAAATTCACTGTCCGAGCGTACCATTTCTTGGTAGATTTTGAGACAATAAGAACATAAAATTGATGAAGTCAACACGAAATCAATTCTTAACTTTAACAAATGGTCAGTGAGCATATAGAAGACCCCGCCATATATAATGCAATACTATTGCAGTATTTATATAACACCAGATAACCGACGTGCCACAGCCTGCCGCTGAGACCGCGTTGAAGTTCTTGTTAGTTGTGCAATGCGATCTGTAATTTTTTTTACAATATAAGCATCTTATTCAAATCATCAGCCTAGTGATGAGGTGCTTGTCCGTGCCATCGTACGGCTCTGATCTCTGCTCACCATGACCTGTCGATGGTCGTCTACAACGCCTCAGGGGGGCACGTGCGGCGGTGTTTGCCGCCGGTGTTTGATGGCGTCGATCACCGCCGGTGTTTCCAACTCACGGATGCCCTCCGTAGCGCCGTCGAGGAAAGCATGAGGGTTGGAGTGCAAGAGAGCGCGTTGACCAGGATCGACATGATCATAGGGAGCCAGAGGGGGATAGCGATCCGAGGAAAAGATGGGTAGGAGGTGGACGTAGCGGTATTCTTGCTCTTGTTCAGAGCGGGGTTTCAAGGTCACAACACCTGGGCGCATTTCGTCAATCGTTGTTCCAGTAGTAGACATTTTATGTGGAAATGTGAAGTTGTTCTGGAATGAAAACATAAGCTGCGTCAATTAAATAGTATGGGAGTACCAGAATACCGAGTTCGTCATTTATGCTCCGAATGGTGCAATCTGAGGGGTGCCGAAAATAAAAAATGGCTCTCATGCATGCGAAATTACCATGACTCTGTTCATTGTTTGCTAATTATATGAATGGGAAAACTCGGCTCAAATCACGAGAGCATGCCAGTGGAATACAGGTCGCATCACAGACAAGGATATGAGTTCCATCGGACAACACGACTCGGAAGGGCACGAGTGGACATAGAAGTGCGACGCTCGACGTAAGGCCGACGAGTCCAGCGAGCAACAAATGGGAAAAAAAGAAGTAAAAGTGGGGGTTCTAACAAGCAGTGATGTAGAGTCACGGTACGGCCGTTGCGTGTGGAATATTTTTACCCAAAGATACCAAACTCCAGAACTTATCCAGGCGGCTAGCGGTGGCGCATTTGAAGCCCTCCAACCATGGCGCTTCTTTGTACAACAGGTGCTATCGGAAACACTTCCGCTCAAGCGATCGGAATATGAGGAGGGCTTTTAATTTTGGGAATGCCAGGTGTAGACTTCGGTGGCTTCAGTTGGACAGAAGTCAGCGCGTTGACGCTTTGGCGCTGGCGCAAGCGCTCACAATCGTGCCCGTTTAGGGGTCCGGCATTTGCCGAACCTTTCAGAGCAGCCCGATCGGGGACTCTAGTCTCCAGACGCGTATTTTAAGTAATCTGGATTGAATTTGTGTTGATAAACAGGGTGTGAAACCTAGGAATATTGACAAGGAGGACGATGGTGGAGTCACTGGGACTATTAGTGGAGTTGTGCGCTAAGTATTGGATTCTAGCAGGGCCCGAGCAAGTAGGAAACGCACATAAAAACAAGAGATGTGAAACTAGAAAGAATGGGTTACATTAACCGGACATGGCGGGTAAAACCAAAGGGCTGGCAATCTGAGAGATCTTAGAACGCCGTAACATTGGGCATCTAGGCTCCAACAAGGCAGAATGCGGCGTACCACGAAGGGAGGTACGGAGGGGGGTGTGGTCAAGATAATATAAAGCTTACGTATCGGCGACGAAGGGTTAAGAGCGCAGATCGCAATTCTTGTCTTGCTCCCAATGGCGACGACGGTTCTTGTCGAGTAAAAGTATATCCTTGTGTAAAAATTCTCATGACAATTGTATCAGGGATGAAGCCCGAAGCAGAGGGAAACAAAAAATAAGAAGGGTGATTAGGACACCTTGGCGACTCACAATTGAGAATCGGAAGGAACAGTGAAGGACTATATATTGCGCCAGGAACGACTTGATTATTACGTAAAGCGCAAGAACAAAAAGACCTGTCAGATCAGTTGATCGAGCATAGCCAGAAACGGAACTCGACCGGTACGCGTGTGTGCGTTTTCAACGCCTTCAACACAATAAGAGAATAACCCTGGGTGCACGGTCTTTATTCTGGAGCTCGTTTCCCTATCGCTGCATTCGCTTCTTGTCGTATCAAGTCCAGGTTTTTTCAGCTCTTCACGGAATCCATTTCCTCCTTGTGTTATATTCATCATGTTTCATGGGCAGGATGTTGTCCATACTTCGGATGGTCCATGGGAATTGCCTCCCTTGATCTGACTCAAAGACGTCAGCGATGGGATCGTTTTTCATTGGCCACTATTGTCTAATTGTTTCGGTCCTGGCTTCGTTCTCGGATGTAGTTCAGGTTCTCCAATCTTATCCCTATTCTCGTGAGATGGACCCGCACGCCTCAAAAAGGCCCAACCTCATTCCCTTTTCCCTATCCCGCCCATCTCCCTTTGCGGTACCCCCCAATCTCGTTTCCCCCCAACTCCATATCTTAGCTCAGGCCACTCACCATGGAAGAGGCTAGACCCTACACTTCCGAACAGGTCTTCCGCGAGCGCAACGTTCCCGATGTCCCAGAGGATGTCGACTTCATTATGGAGCACTTGAACGATCCAAACTTCAATCTCTCCCGCCCTCCATCCTTCATTTCCGTCGTCGAGAAGAAATCGACCAAGAAATACGAGGATGGCGAGGTGGAATCTCATTACGAGACTGATCGTTATTCGACTTCGAGAGCCGAGTCCAGGAATTCGACGGCAATTGACTTTGACGAGTCAGTCTTACTGATTATATCTACCACTCTCTTTTCTAACGATGTGCCATAGCGAGTCGCCATATCCTGAAGTGCGAGCCGCTGTATCCAGCGTCGATGACCCCTTGATGCCGGTCAACACCTTCCGCATGTGGTTCTTGGGTATTCTGTTCGTCCTCCTTACTTCTGGTTTGAACCAGGTTCTCGGCTTGCGATGTATGTTATTATCTCAACTCGGTTATAATATCTGATCTATATCTTCCTAGATCCATCCGTTTATCTTACTGGTATCGTTGCTCAGCTTGTCTGTCTCCCCCTTGGCCGAGGATTCGCAGCCGTCCTCCCCACCAAGCGCTTCAATACTTTTGGTTATGTCTGGTCGCTCAACCCAGGCCCCTTTTCAATCAAGGAGCACGTTTGCATTACAGTCATGGCTAATGTTGTCGTCGGTGGCGCCTATTCAACCGAAGTCATCCTTACACAACGTGTATTCTATGGCATACGCACTCCCAAGAGCTTCCAAATCCTACTCGCCCTTGGGTCTCAAATCCTCGGCTTCTCCCTCGGTGGACTTCTTCGCCAGTTCGTCGTCTGGCCTGCCAGTATGATCTGGCCAGGTGCTTTGGTCAACTCTGCTCTCTTCAACACTCTCCACAAGAACTACGGCAGGCGCGACCGAGGCCACATGACCCGCGAACGCTTCTTTTGCATTGCCATGGCTGGCAGTTTCATTTGGTACTGGGTCCCCGGTTACCTTTTCACGGCGTTGAGCATGTTCAACTGGGTTTGTTGGATTGCTCCAAACAACGTTGTTGTTAATGCCTTATTCGGAACGAACTCTGGCCTGGGAATGAGTGCCCTCACCTTCGATTGGTCAATGATTGCCTTCATTGGTAGTCCACTGATTACACCCGTACGTTGGCTGTTTTTCTCTTTTGCCTCCTTCATCGCTAACGCTGAGTCATTCCCAGTGGTGGTCCCAAATGAACACGGGTGTTGCGTTCATTCTTATGTTTTGGATCATTGCGCCAATTATCTATTGTAAGGCAACTTCGATGTTCCCTGGATTTCTTCTGACCCTAAACCCCAGTCACCAACGTCTGGAACTCGGCCTACTTCCCGATTTCTGCTTACGTCGCATTCGACAACACTGGCTCTCCTTACATTGCCCGAAACATTATTACAAACGGCGTCTTTGACCCTGTCAAGTACGCAGCATACTCTCCCGTCTTTCTCACCACGACGCAAGCCTTGGCCTACGGAATCGCCTTCGCGGCTTTCCCAGCCGTTTTTGTTCATACCTTCTGTGAGTTCCTATCTCCTTGTGCGCCGCCTGATATTTATCATAAACTCTAGTGTGGTTCCGAAAGGATATTGTCCGCCGATTCCGCAACACACTGAAGGATGAGCGCGACGTTCACTGTCGTCTCATGCAATACTACCCTGAAGTTCCCATGTGGTGGTATGCTATCGTCGGTGTTATCGCGTTCGCCTTCTTCTGTACGGCCATCGAAATCATTCCCACTCAGCTCCCCATCTGGGCCGCCGTCCTTGGCATCATTATATCATCCACTCTTGCCATTCCTCTTGCCATGCTTCAGGCCATCACCAATCAGCAAGTACCCACACAGGTGATGCATGAACTTATCGCTGGCTACATGCTTCCAGGACGACCCATTGCCAATGTCCTCTACAAGACGATCTCGTTCATTACATGTAACCAAGCTATCAACTTCGCCGGAGACCTGAAGCTCGGCCATTATATGAAGGTTCCTCCTCGCATGATGTTCAGCATCCAAGTCGTTGCTGCCGCCATTGCTTGCATCTGGGTCACCTTCATTCAGGATTGGATGCTCAACAATATCGAGGACATTTGCACTCCCGGACAAAAACAAGGATTCCGATGCCCTGGATCCACAACCTTTGCGACTGCATCCGTCATGTTCGGAGGCGTTGGTCCTCGACGCCTTTTCAGCCCAGGAGCTCCGTAAGTCGCACTTTCGACTTACCTAACTGTCTCTTACTGTTGTTCTTGCAGATACTCTGCTCTCCTTTGGTTCTTCCCCATCGGTATCCTCTTCCCCATCCCCTTCTACCTCCTGGCTCGTCGCTTCCCTTTGTCCATCTGGCGATACATTAATATCCCAGTCTTCTTCGCCGGTCTCGGTGCTATGCCTCCGGCTTCGGGGATCAACTACATTTCCTGGGTACTTTGGGGCTTCATCTTCAACTACGTGATCCGTCGCTTCCACTTTAGATGGTGGATGCGATACAACTATATCCTCTCAGCTGCTCTCGATGCTGGCCTCGCGTTCTCCACGATCCTGGTGTTCCTCGCGCTAGGACTACCAAAAGCGGGTGGTATTGAGCTCAATTGGTGGGGCAATACGTAAGTTTCCTATCCTTGCATTCGAACTCGATATCTGACTTTACATTCTCGGTAGCGTGTGGATGAACACAGCAGATGCTAATGGCATGCCGTTCAAGCCTCTACCTGAATCTGGTTTCGTTGGACCAGCGACATGGTCTTAACCCGGTTCAGGTCCAATGACTGATGACTTTTACGCATACCCCCTCTGTATATCTGGATGATATTATTCACGACGCCCACTCCCTCATTTTACTATAACTATTATTTCCTTCCTGTTCTTTTACTTACATTTTCGGGCACCCGGCACATCATAACTTCATTTGTACTTTACAAAAACGACTTCAATGACATACCATGATTCAACCAACTTTTTTTTTTTTGCGATATTTGTATGTGTACAATTGGCCTTCGAAATGAACCAGAGGTATAGATCTTGTGGCCGTAACATGACATTCTTCTTTGTCTGCAAACACATAAGGCCTGAAAAGGCAAGAAACGGCGATATATAAGTGTAAGAAAAACCGAGAGAAATTTTTACAGGAGGATAGATTAAACAGCAGGCAATCCCCAAATCCTCACTTCCCTTCCTGTAGCGCCCCAGATCTCCTTTCCTTGCTCGCCGAAAACGAGGTCGGAAACCTCTCCTCCCTCTTCAAGCTTGATGAGTTCTTCCCATGTCTTGTGCGCGTAAATCCTGGCACCCTCACTGCCTGCAATTCCGAAGAACTGGGCGCTGGTGTCATAGAGGACCTTGCTGATTTTGAAGTCGTCGCCGAGGGGGATCGTGTGCGTGGCCTTTTGCTTGCGCAGATCCCAGATCGCAACAGACGAAAGCGAATTTGGGGCGAGAAGGTGGTATCCATTTTCGGAAAAGGCCAGGGTGCCCACGGTGAAAGGCGAGGGCTCCGCCGGCGTAAGGGATGCAGCGATGGCACCAGTGCGGATGTCGTAGATTTGGATGGTCGAAGTTGGGGTGCCGAGACCAAGGAGAGTGCCATCAGGGTGGATTGACAAAGACGTGAACCCTTCGTCCGAGGGCACTGATCGGAAAATTTGGGTGAAAGTTGTCAAATCGTGGAGAGAGTATGTCTTATCACTGGAAGAGAGGGCGAACAGCGTGGAAGTAGGGTGTACAGCAAGGCCGGTAAGCTCGCCTTTATGCGAACGAACCGTGGATCGTGGGATGTACTCTCCTGAGGCAGAGTCGTGACCCCAGACCTTGGCAATTTTATCCGCACCGGCAGAAAGCAGAAGGGTACTTTCACCTTCGCGTTCGCGGAAAGCAACGTGATTGACTTTTTTGGTGTGGCCTTTCAATGACACGAGGACCTTGTCAGTGCTCCTGTCATACAGTTGAACGACCTTATCGTTTCCTCCGGTCAAAAATTGCGAAGGGTGGGTGGACGATACAGCGAGAGCAGTGATTCCAGAAGGTGAAGCAGAATGGAGAGATGGGATAGTATGAGTGGCCTTGAAAGTTTTTACTTCGGCCACGGTTGCGTATCCTGGGGCTGGCTTCCGCTTCTTGCGTGCTGAGCTCAAAGCTTGATGAGTCTCGTCGATTTGAGCGGTGATCTTAGCGGGAAGGCCGCCATCTGCGGCAGCTTCCTCAGCAGTCATTTCAACATCCTCAGTGGTTACATTGGGAGCAATTCCCATGGACGCCTGAACGTTTGCGAGAGCCCTGCAACAACAAAGGTAAATTCAAGATATATTAGAGAGGTAAGCCCGGAATGAAACGTACTCTCGGGCAGCATCACGTTCGCGTAAGAGACGCGCAACAACCCTGCTGGCAGCATCCTGAGAATAGAGCGCGTAGCTTAGTTCCTGACGCGTTGCATTGTACTTTTGTTCGAGGTTATGCGTAGACAAGACGAGGGCGTCCCATTCGTTTTGGAGGAGGTGAAGAAGCGCTGGGATAGACGTATGGGTCGGCGGTCGTGGAGCTGCTGTATCTGGCGCTGAAAAAGTGTGGTGTCAGCTTGCTTGTCCCCATCCGGAAAAGGAGACAACGAAGAGAGATTCGTGCTTGACTTAAGAAGACGTACAAGCTTTTATGGCAATGAGGTCCGACTCCTCTAGTTTTTCTCCCGTTATTGGGTCGGTTCCATTCTCGGTGATGTATTTGACAATGAGTCTTCGTTCGTAAACCTTGCCTGACTTGGCGGAGACCACGGGCTCGAGTGGTGGCTCTCCAGATATAGCGCAGAAAAACATAGTGGTAGGACGATTTGAGACGCACCAAGGTTGAATTCTACGGACTAGAACAACTTGTTTTCGCTTGTTTACAAATCCTTCGATCGCGCTCACCATGTCCGAGAAACAGCAACGACTCGTATACTCTATTATCGAGTTTCTGAACCAGTCTATTCAAGAAGGAACGATCAAGGCCGATGATCAAGAAGGTGTTGAGGTTGCCAGTGCGTAATATGGTCCACCTCCACGCACAATCACAATCTAATCTCTGGTTCAGTCCAGTGTATTGGGGAAGCCTTCAGAGTGGATCCCTCGAATCCGGAACAGTCACAGAAATTATCCGTGAAGCCTGCCACTCTTCAAAGTATATTCGATGTTTTTATCAAGACCCGGGACAAAGTAGCATCCGGTCCACAGGCATCTTCTTCGGCTTCAACGTCTCAAACAGGCCCCTCAGCAGACGATAAAACGCAGGCAGAAAAGTTCAAGCAAGCGGGCAATGCGCAGATGTCGAATAAAGATTACGACGCAGCCATTGAGTCGTATAACAAGGCCATCGCTTTGGATCCGTCGAATCCAGTTTACTTTTCCAACCGTGCTGCGGCGCATTCCAACAAAGGAGACCATCTGTCAGCTGTCGGGGACGCAGAGAAAGCTATCTCGGTAGACCCGAAATTTGTTAAAGCGTATCACAGACTAGGGTTAGTCTTTCGTTTGTTCTAGTTGCACTCGTTCTTATGGATATTTTCATGGTCAGCCATGCTCAGTACTCTCTGGGAGATTTTAAAGCTGCTACAAGTGCGTTTGGGAGAGGATTGGAAATCGAACCGTCAAATGCAAGCTTGAAATCTGGCCTCCAAAATGCTCGAGCAAGAACCGTTGACAGTGACGAGGATGCAGAGAGATCCAGTCCCTCAGGTGCCCCAACTGCTGGAGCTGGAGCTGGACTTGGTGGAATGGCCGATATGCTACGAAGCGTGGGTGGAGCGCCAGGAGGTGGAGGGGGCGGAATGCCAGATCTGGCCAGTTTAATGAATAATCCTCAACTTATGGCCATGGCGCAGCAGATGGCTGCTAACGGTGGACTGGCCAATCTCATGCAAAACCCTGCGGTTGCAAATATGGTATGAAATTCAATTGGCTTGAAACAGATGAAGTAGCTACTTACGATCTTTTCTCTTTGAGATGAATCGCGTACAATCTGGAAATATGCCATCAATGGAGGAAATCATGTCGGATCCCAGCCTGCAGCAGCTGTAGGTCGCCTTTTCTACTCTGACATAAAAATTCTGAACTTGTTTGCTAGTGCCAACCAGTTTACTGGTGGTGCTCCAGGTCCACAACAGTAAGTCAGGAATCTTAGATCATCGGGAGCTTGTTTACACGATTGTAATGGACTGGGTTCTGAAACGTCGATTAGGATAGGTCTGATAGGATAGATACAGAGTTTAAAATGTTATAATGTCCTACAGCGAACAATCCTGGTTGATGGCAACAAGAATCTAGGGGCCCATGTAAGAAATAACCGTCCCAGACAGCCAAAGTACAGATGTTGATCACAGTACAGAGAGTAGATGCAAAAAGAAATTATTAAATTAACTGGCAATTAACTGGCAATTGATTCCGGTGGTGGTTTGGGTCGCAGTTTCTTTGCTTTCGTAGGCAACTGGCGTTCCAAGGCAGGAGGAACCAAAGGGAGCTGGGTAGGCATATCGTGAGGATGGCCCTATTGAATAACGACATGAGATCTGGACGGCTCAGCATCACGGAGACAAGATACAACATACATGGCTGATATGATAACGCAGACCACTTGGTTGGCGATAAGCTTTGAAGCATCCATCTTGCGGACAAGTATACCTTCGTTGTGAATCCTCTTCTAATTCTGCCTCGGTGCTTGATGGAGTACCCAATAAAGGGGTACCAGGTTGTTGAGCAGAGAATCTGTTGTACAATGCATTGGTAAAATGCGCAGTGGATCTAGGATAAACATATGAGACGTGCAGCCGGAAACAAATACGAGTAAAACCAACATTTGCAAGTGATATTGGAGCCCATTTATTGACTTAAAAGAGCGTTATCAATCCATGATTTCAGGGGGGAAAACTAAAAGCAAACCTTCCAGCCCTTTCCACAACCAAGCAGTGCACATCGATATGGTTTCTCGATTCGATCTGCTTCCAAATGCTCATCTTTGGTGTGTTCCAGCAATTCCCCGGACGTCGAAAAACATTTAAGACTCGTTGTTGCGGTGTCAGGCCAGCAGCTTGGGTATGCACATGCATATGGTCGAACACTGGGACTATTGGATGCCTTGGATTACGCAAAACAAAATTCATGGAATAGCTGAACTTACTCTGTACATAACGCGAGGGTAGATGAGAGCCTGGTTGCCAAAGACGGCTTGAGGATAGGTTTTGGCTTCTTTGAGGTAGATTTTCTGGCACGGCGAGCGTGGTTCATTCGCGAGTCAGGCGGAGAGAAAAGCAGGGAGTTGGAGGATAGTTGCTCCGTAGGAGGTAAATCTAAGAGAGAGATGGATTGTGGGCTCGAATTTGGGGATAGATTCGAGGAGAATATAAAAGGTGTCGATGACGCGGAAGACAACTCAGCATCGTTAATAACTGAGGGACTGTAGAACTCATCAAGCTGTCCTCGAGGTTTCCAGAACGTTAGCCGAAGCGGGTCCAGCGTTCGTGCCAACTCTGGTTGAGTAGATATCGGTGAAGCTGATGATGAGAGGGCATAATCCGTAAAGTGGCCAAAATGGAATGCATCGGCTTCGTAGGGCGGTAGCTGCGAGAGCGATGTTTTCGAACTCTGTTGCCCCATTGATTCTTGGGAATAATCCTCCAACGACATCAAGATGTCGTCCATTTCGTTACATTGAGACAACGGGGATAGAGAGGGCTGCCTGTCCGGATCGTTTGGAATATCTTGGACAAGAAGCTCCGGGGTGTTGAAAGCGCTGATCGGAGGTAGTGGAGGTGGGGGGCGGGGTGGATCCGACAATGCAGCGCTAAGGGATGAAGAAGAGAATTGAAAAGGGGCCACTATGGGGTCGGGGATATTTAGCGTTTCTGGCGTAGGCTCACGGAAAGATCGTTGGGTCCGGGGGTCCTCATCTATGCTGAATGTGGGGTATGCTTCGGGTGGGTAGTAAGGGTAAGGAGGCCAGTGAACATTAAGGGTATCTTCTGTAGGGAGGAGAGGTTCAATAGTTGGAGGAGTCTCGTATACTGGGGTGGCATGTTCAGGGATTGAAGGATGAGAGGTCTGAAGGCTTCTCCTGCGTTCCAATAGGCGCCATCTAACAGGTTCGTAAGCATGATGATAATCAGGCAAGGATCCAATTAACCTGTTTCTACATGCGAGGCTACCGCGCTGTAGTTCACGGCCAACGTCCGTCCACCTTCCTCCCATACGCTCGTAAGCTTCCGTAAGTCGCTGATCTTCCTCTGCAGTCCACTGATCTTTCTTAAGATCTGGATCGAGTGCCTCCCTGTAGCGCTTTGAGCAGGCATCATCTGTTCTGCCAGGTATTTTACGGGCTATGGCAGACCATTTCTTTGGCATTTCATTATACAACTTTAATAGAAGCTCGTCTTCGGCGCTACTCCAAGCTGTTTTCTTGACATTGGGTTGGAGGGAGTGTAACCAACGCTAAATTGAGGAAGGCAGAAAGCAATGAGTTTCCTGAGAAAAACATGTCAGCACCTGGTAAGATTACCTTCCGGCATGCCTTGTTGGTTCGACCAGGTATTGCCAGCGCAATAATTTTCCAATTATCGATTTCCCCGTGTTCGGCAACCCCTGCCCTCAGCAGGTTATCTGGAAGGAGAAACCCTGTAAGATTCGTAAAGAGAACCACTGCGCGCTGGACATTACCCTCTTCTTCAGACCACGGACGACTGATGTTTCTTTCAGCCATGAGCGCAGAGTCACGAAAGCATGTCAAGGAGGTTCGTCAACTCCGGAAACCGCTAAGCCCATAAACATTGGGGTGACTCTGTCACAGTGACTCGTGAATGCCCTTTTGCGGACAGTTGGGACTGCTGCCATCGCGTCTTGAGAAATGTCTCTACCTATAGCTTATTCCTCGGATGAGGAGGACCATATTTCATCGGTCAAGAACGATCTATTTAGCTTGTCTGCTCTTCCAGCCGCGAAGAAACCTCGCGTTGATGAAACTCAGCTCGTCAACACCAATGCTGCTCCTCATGTCCTAGCAGAGGTATATATTTTCATCTAATTCTGTTCTATTTTGCTAAAGGAATCATAGGATCCCCTAAACATGACGTCCCTGGTGACGCGCCCAAGTGATACGCAAATGAACGTGAATATCCCTTACAAGGATATGGTTTTGCCGATTCAAGGACCGGAAAACCCGTTCGGCGACAGAGGCCGTTTTCTCAATCAAAATGCCCTTGCTGGACATGTCGAGGAGCAATCTATGTCAGAGCATGCCTTTCGCGCTCAACATTTGACTCATTCGATTTTGGGATACTCTGCCAATCCATCAATGGACCCAAATGCACCTGCTGTCTTAGGATCCATCGAAAGTGCCCAAGAGAATAACTTCGCTACCATAGATACCCTTCGTGCCACACGAGAGCAAAAACGCGATCTAAAACGGAAACGGAAGCCAAAAGGCGACTTAATGGTGGCCGACGGTGACGGCGCTTATGTTGGACCATGGGCTTCGTGGGACGGCGAAGAACCCCAACAACACTTTTTGGCAGGAATGGAGGGCACTGGCGATGGGGATGATGAAGTGGAAGAGGAAGAACTGGAAATCCAATCTATCACTAGGAAGGCGAAACCCAAAAGAGGAGGAGACGGGCAGGAACATTCTGTGTTTCATGGCAAATCTATGACAGATTATCAAGGGCGCACTTACATGTCTCCTCCAGTCGCAGAAGCCCCCAATCTTTTGCAAGAAGTCGGGTCGCAGGATTGCTTTATTCCCAAAGTTTGTGTGCACACATGGACAGGCCATACCCAAGGAGTTTCGGTAATTCGAACATTTCCTGAAACTGGCCATCTTCTTCTCAGTGGATCCATGGACACAAAAATCAAGGTAGATCCATACAGGTACTCAATTATATTCCAGAACTGACGAAGGACAGCTTTGGGATATTTACACCCACGGCAACTGCTTGAGGACTTTTCACGGACATGTCAAAGCTGTGAAAGATCTTTCCTTCTCTAATGATGGTCGACAATTCCTGTCATGTGGTTACGACCGTCAGATGAAGCTATGGGACACAGAAACTGGCCAATGTATAAAGCGATTTAGCAACGGGAAAATTCCCTATGTCATTCGCTTCCATCCTGATCCGGATAAGCAAAACATATTTCTTGCTGGGATGTCCGACAAAAAAATCATCCAGGTGAGTTGAATTAAATTACTCATATAATATTGACTCCCCATTTTTTTCTAGTATGATATGAATTCTGGAGAAATAACACAAGAATATGACCAGCATCTTGGTCCAGTAAACACAATCACCTTTGTCGATGAGAACCGACGCTTTGTTACCACCTCCGATGATAAAACAATACGGGCTTGGGATTTCGACATTCCAGTGGTCATTAAATATATCGCCGAGCCACACATGCACTCGATGCCAGCCGTTACCCTACATCCGTCAAGTACGTTGGTCTTACCTCAGTAGTCGAACGTGAACTGACCCTAATTGAAAAGACAAATATTTTGCCGCGCAGTCACTTGACAATCAAATCCTGATTTACAGCACGGATAATTTCCGGCAGAATCGCAAAAAGCGATTCGCTGGACACTCCGTCGCTGGCTACGCATGTCAAGTTGGATTTTCCCCCGATGGAAAGTGGATCAGTAGCGGAGACGGTGAAGGCAACGTTATTTTCTGGGATTGGAAGACTGGTCGCATTAAGTCGCGTCTGAAGGCCCATTCAAAGGTAGTCATTACCCACGAGTGGCTGCCCCATGACACTGTGAGTTCGAAGAGCTTTTATTGTGTCTTTCCAATTATGACACCCCTTCTCTAGTCCAAAGTTATCACAGCATCGTGGGATGGTCTCATTAAACTTTGGGTATGTGCAATTAGCCCTCTAAACCCATTTCGCATTACTTACACACAACTTTAGGATTGAATTTTATCCGTTCTATTTTGTATCACTATTTGTAAAGCAACATGACATCATGATCCGGTCGTACGCTCGCCCTATGACCGATATGGTCTGCTAATACGTTGGTTTCAGTGAACTTCTTACCCTAGGTGGAAGGTTTGACTGGAGGCCTGATAGAAAGTTTGAAGGGTCAAAGCCGCTTGATTTCCCAACTGGACTCCTCAGCGAAGGACCTCAATATTGATCAGGTCGTTTCATCGCTGAAGTCTGCGGTGGAAGCTCCTAGTGCAAGATATCGTTCCCGCGGTCGTTTCACGAGGCCGTTCGTTGTTGAACCAATCACCTTTAAGTTGTCCATTGTCAGTCGCCGCCATGGTACCAACCCTACCACGAAAAAAATTCAGAGAACTATACTCAACATGTTTTATTATAACTTTCAGGTGCGTCGTGAGTTAACCTGTATCTAATAATCTTACCCAACTGGATTCACAGGTAATGCTATTGTGGGCTCACCTTCATACACTTCGTCACTTCGTGGCGCTGTGCCTGAGTGTGTCTACGCCGACAAGGAGTTTCTTTTCTTGGAAAAGTCAAGCATTTCCCAATCGCGGATGGCTATAGGGGTGCCTCAACATGCCGGCCGACAAAAAATTTCTTGGTATGCTCTCGTGTTTTTGGGAGAATATTAGTGGTGCCTTCTGGAAATAAGATACTTACGTGGAGATGTGACGAATTGGACTTCAGCATCTTCCACGCAATGGCACACCTGCTAAATCAGCTTATGTAGGGGGATTATTTTTTATTGACACATCAAGGTGAGAAACATCCTTTTGCAGCCTCTTCTTACTTTATTGGCGGAAGTTACTAGGAATATGAAGGCACATTGTCATCAGACCGTGGCAAGAGGTCGATGATCGAGAGGAAGCATTACAGTTTAAATAGTAGGTTTAGATTGTTTGCGTGAGTGTGAGCATTTCCAGGTACAATCCACTGATCTGGTACTCGCTGATGTTCTCAAAGGACCCGATTTATATGTCCAGCCTCCGGCAACTTTCCGCAGCTGACTTAGAGGGATTTCAACCTATTTCAGTTCGCCGCGAATCGCTCGTATTGTGCGAATCTCACCTTTCCCCCATTTGCATATGAGCCCTTGTGCACCCATAGTATGGGAACGTCTATTTGTGCCTCAGCGGGTGGATTGGTACCGATGTCAATGAGGGACACATGCTGTGGATAAACAAAATAAGACGCGCATGGGAATTTATGCACGGAGCCCAAAGTACCTGATGCGGGACCACGGGTTGACTGTTCCTTGCCCGCATGGGATAATCGGATTTGATCTTGTCAACCCGCATAAAAGCAAGGGTTAGCGACCGCTTGCATGGTTAACTCTATCCCCTCACTTTCAGCGATGTTATTCAACCCTCGTTACCTTGCTGTAATCACCTTATTCTTCTTGTCGTCGATGGTGGCAGCTGCCCCCGTAAGTACATATTATCTCCTCCACCAATTACAGCTGACTCTTTTTTCAGGTCGCGGAGGCCAGTATAGACTGGCGACGGGAAAATAGCGTTGCTCGTGCAAGTGGTGACTGGAAAAGAACTGGCCCTGGGGATTGGAGGCGGTCAGAAAAAGTGGCTCGATCGTCTGATTGGAGGAGGTCGGGGAATGAAGCCCGTGCAGATTGGTGATACACATTTCGGTAAGCCCATTTCTTCGGTTGGGTGGACTTGATAAGCTCAACATTCGAGCAGACTTCCCTAGCGCCCTCGGGCTAGTGCGAAGCAAATTCTTCACCACTTACTCTGATCCGGTCTATGCCTCACATAATGCTTGTGACGACCCGACTCCTCTTAACTCTTTAGTTCTCTCGCAGTTTTCCAAGGAAGTGCACCACAATCATTTTGAATATGTTTCGTAGCCTTGGACACCTCTCTCTATTTTGACTGCGCCCCTACATGGGCAGACGATTCTGTTGTGGAATGAATTCATAACAATTTGCTCACACACCCATCAAAGCCTGTTCTCCTAACTTGTCTAATGAAGCTTGTCTGACTCCACGTCAAACGTGGAATGATGAACTGTAAACCTCGGTTCCCCTGGGACTGAAAATTCCGAAAATTCCGAAAGTGTTCATCGAATCTTTTATCTTAGGGTGGGACAAAATCATTTTCGGCATGACGTATTGGACCAATGAATCTATCCAGCATGAACCTTGGGGTACAGTAGGGTACAGTTCGATGGCGATGCCTGAGGTTGGTGAAGCCGACAATAATAAGCT
>Ga0307517_10001758_pt1 | contig 35710 bp, 44 predicted proteins | sample 23_EM_MG_FD_194515 | JGI IMG/M metagenome (GOLD analysis project Ga0307517, IMG submission 194515) | Populus trichocarpa ectomycorrhiza microbial communities from riparian zone in the Pacific Northwest, United States - 23_EM | ecosystem: Host-associated > Plants > Roots > Unclassified | place...
GTTGTGTGTGGCGCATTGCCTCAGGTCTGTCCACGGTATGCCCATGTCTGCTCAGATTCCTCATCTGCGCTTAGAATAATACTCAAGTTCCACTTGCAAGCCAACTCGGCGCACAAAGAACATCACCAGTTCAAGGGTCCTATTCACTCGGACTCAGATCAGGGTCCTATTCACTCGGAGTTGTGTGTGGCGCATTGGCTACACTTATCGCTGTTAAGTGATTGGGTGGTCCTCTCATATCATGTGGTTGGCTCAAGATTAAGAATCTCTACAGGTCGAATTCGGCGGCTACCACTACTAATACTTACGAAGACAGTCTCGACAGCAGGAACTGGGATATTCAAGTTGTCAAGCGCGACCAGCCGAATCCTATCGTGCTGCGGAAGCTCAAGTTCACCGTCGGACTTCATTCTTTACCATGGTAGAATGTGTTGGATGTCGTCAAACACTGAAGAATGGAAAGGCCTACAGTAACCATCGGCGGGCTTGTAAGGAGTACAAAGCCACTGGAGCTCTCCGTCTACGGCAGATGCAGCTCAATAAAGCAAAAAAGGTGGAAAGAGCACAGGCACTTCAATTACACATGAATACTAATGAAGAAGTCAACGGACTCCTCATCCACGAGGAGCATATTCAGGATTTGAATCACGAAGTGGGACCGGTGAGTTACTTTCCAAATTATTTTTCTAGATTGACATTGGAGTATAGGAAGAAATTGTTCCTGTATTGAGGCCGTCAGGACGTCCCAATCGACGTGCTCAACTACCTGCACGTTTCAGAGATGGTGCTTCACCTCCAAGGCGGCAACGTCGTCCTCCAACATATCAAGACGATCTCCCTGCGGAACCCCCACCCCTCATTTCTCAAATTCCAAGCAAGTCGGCATCTAACGAGGCCCAAGCTCCTACGGCGGAACCTGCATCGAACGCATTCCAGACCTTACCTGACAAGTTTGGCGTCTACCAAGTTTATCCCGACGGCCGACCGTCGTATACTCCTGATGAGTTATACACCATAACAGATTCTGTTGGGTCCTCGAACATCTCTACGAATGAGCCCGGTGCTTCAGCATCCCGATCATGTTTTCACCTTTCGGGCCTTCGTCGGAGGCAGTCACAGGGGTTGTGGCTCGATCTGCACCTTTCGCAAACATGTCAACCCTTCATCTCATGTCGTGGTTCTATAGCACTTCGAACACCAAATCTCACGCTGAGCTCGATCGTTTAGTCAATGAGGTTATTCTATCGCCCGATTTCTCACCTGCTGAGCTCGTTGGGTTTCGAGCTGCCAAAGAAGCAAATCTTATGGACAAATACCTTGCATCAGGTGCGCAGAGAGCTCAGACATCTAGCTCGGCTCGAGATCAATGGCTTGAAACATCGGTCTTCATTTCCCTTCCCTGCGATGGCGTCAGGCATGCATCGGAGGCTGTTGCACCAAAGTTTGAGGTTAAAGGCCTATACCATCGTCGTATTGTAGAGGTCGTCAGGTCCGCTCTTGCTGAACCTGCTGCCAAAAAATTTCACCTTTTCCCGTTTCGAGAATACTGGAAGCCTTCTCCAGATGAACCTCCTGAGCGCATCTACTCTGAAGCTTTTACGGCGGACTACTTCTTGGGGCAGTATGAGAAAATCCTACATACAAACCCACAGAAGAAACGCATCCCAGTTGTGATCGGGATGATGATCTGGTCAGATTCCACTCATCTTGCAAGTTTTGGAACGGCTTCGCTTTGGCCTATCTACCTTTACTTCGGGAATCAATCGAAGTATACTCGTGCCAAGCCTTCAGAATTTGCAGCTCATCATCTGGCATACATTCCTAAGGTAATTTTCTGATTTCAACGTGCAACAGAATCTAATCATGAAATTAGCTTGGCCACGACATTCAGGAGAGTTATAAAGAGTCCTTCGGAAAGCTTGCCACCGCTGAAATGCTCACACATCTACGCCGTGAACTCATGCAGGAAGTCTGGTTGATATTGATGGATGACGACTTTATGCATGCCTACATGCATGGTTTAGAACTCGACGGGGACGATGAATACGTGTTCTTTCTACGTTTTCTCACTGATTCCAACGATTATCCTGAAAAGTAAGCATTCACAGTGTCGACCTTTTGTCTTTATCTTAAGTAACCATAGAATTCTTATGACGTGCCTTAAATATCTTGCCCAGTGTCCTTGTCCGCGTTGCCTCATCCTCAAGTCCAATATACCACGTCTTGGAATGGAGGTCGACAAGAAAGCCCGTCAAAAGCTCGCACGGGTTGATTCAAAAGAAATTCAGAATACGGTCAATAATGCTCGTCGACTGATATTTGAGGATGGGATCAACGTCTCGAGTGTTTTTATTGATCGTCTTCTCAAACCTCACTCGTTAGTTCCCACCCGGGTAAGTTCATTCATGAGCCTGATCAGCAATGACTCTGACTTAAGTACCTCAGAATGCATTTTCTCTTCGACTTCTCGACCACGGATTCAACTTTTATCAAATGTTCGTTCCGGATCTCATGCACGAGTTTGAGCTTGGTGTATGGAAGGCGGTGTTTACACACCTGATGCGCATTCTGCATGCGTACGGTAATGACACTATATCCATTCTAAATTCTCGGTGAGTTGGAAGGATTTCTTATATAGTTCGTTCTCATACTCTTGTGACAGATACCGTAATGTTCCTTCATTTGGTCGCTCAACCATTCGAAAATTCCATAACAATGCATCAGCAATGAAGAAATTGGCAGCTCGTGATTTCGAGGATCTCCTACAGGTATACTATCTCTTTTTCAATGTTGTAGCATATTGCTTATACTATTCAGTGCGCTATCCCTGTTTTCGAAGGCCTTCTGCCAGATGAAGACGATAAAATTGTCCTAACACTCCTTTTTGAACTTGCAACATTCCACGCGCTTGCCAAATTACGACTACATACGGAGACGACAATCCTGGATCTTGAAGGCTCTACCACTCGACTTGGAGAATGCATGCGCAAATTCGAGAAATATGTGTGCTCGAAATACGATACAAAAGATCTTCCTTCAGAGCTAGCTGCACGTACACGCCGGCAACAACGGAAGGCCATGCAAAAACCAACGACAACACCAGCTCCAACTCCAGCCAAAAAAGGCCCTCAGCAAAGAAAGTTTAATATGGAAACCTACAAGTACCACGCTTTAGGCGACTATGCAATATCGATCCGTCTCCACGGCCCACTCGATGGGTATAGTTCACAACTTGTAAGTAATCCAGTCCTTTCCATGTGCGTACAATACCTTATCAGTGATCAGGGTGAACTTGAACACCGCCGATCAAAAAGATTCTATCCTATTGTTCGAAAAGGAAGTCATGCTGTTGGAATTGGAAAGGCAGTTAGTCGAGAGCGATTACTCCAACTGATCTCTCAGAGGACTGTTGGGTCAACCCACCCGAAGGTTCGACTGAGTCCGAAAGGCCGTAAACCCGTAAAGGAATCCCTGCCGCCTACATCACCCACTACACATCATCACATTTCTGCCGAAACCCGAAATAAGGTGGATATTGCTGAGCTCCTTGACGAGAATGAAGGGGATCCAGCTCTTGAGGTTCGCATTCAAACTAACATTCAACTTTTTTATCCTAATTTTGCTCTGCAGAACTTTGTTCCTCAGTTGTTAGACCACCTCCTTGCTTGATTACTTGGAATGGATCATGCTGGTGTTGAGCATGAATTCACAGATGAAGAAAGAATGATGATCACTATCGACAACAACCGCTTATACCGACATCAGGTGCTGCGTGTCAATTACACCACCTACGACAACCGACGTGTCCAAGATACGATCAATCCCCTTACGCGGCCAGATATTATGATGCTTTCTGGAGAGAATGAGGAGGCTGAACATGCACACCCCTACTGGTATGCCCGTGTACTTGGAATTTATCATGTGCGTGTCCTGCATACAGGCGAATTTTCCAAATCTTCCCAGCTGCAAACAATGCAATTTTTGCACGTTCGGTGGTTTGGTCATCATGTCAAGCATAGGAGTGGGTGGAAAGCCCGCCATCTGCACCGCGTCTCCTTCATTGATGGAGATTCAGAACCATTTGGCTTCGTTGATCCAGCACATGTCATCCGAGCAGCACACCTTAATCCGGCGTTCGCTTTTCGTAAAACGGAGGATTTATTGGGTCCATCCAAAATCGCCCGCCGTGAGACTGATGGTGATGAAGACTGGCGGTTCTATTATGTTGCTATGTAAGTATTCTATGCTGATCACATTTTCAGATGTCTGATTTTGTAACAGGTTTGTAGACAGAGATATGTTTATGAGATACCGTGGAGGAGGTGTCAGCCATTCAACCACACGAGCTGCAACCAATTTTTTCAAGCAAGACCGGCACCCACGAGACCAGAATCGCAACCAACAACGAGACGAGATGGATGTCGACGATGTGGATCAACCGCAGGGGGATGAAGATGGTGCTGACCAGGACGGGAGTTCAGATGATCCGGACGAACAAGACGAGGACCAAGGTTCCGATGATGAAGAAAGTAATAGAGACAATGATGAGGAAGAAAACGATGAGGAGGGTGACGGAGACGAAAGCGAGACGGAACAGCTTGGATTTTCTGAGCTCTGACTTGGTTCGAGACGATATTTATTGCCCAAATAGACTCTCAACACTCCTACACATCAGGTTCTATTAGACTGTTACCACGAACTTGCCATAACGCGTGTATTGTTTGTTTCCTTTGTAAAAACTACATATTAAATAATGATTGGTGTTAATATTCACCGTCACGCTAAACTTCTCTGCACAAACTCCATCCACTCTCAATCTTTCCAAACGTTTTCATCAAACCACGATTCATGCCTCGAGTCACAGTTCAAAGAGACGAAAAACCTTTCAAAGTAAGTCGTCTAGAGCCCAATCTGCCAGTGTGTGTTAACATCTCAAACATCACTAGGCTGGAGATCAAGTCGAGGTCTTGCGCTCGACAGGATGGGAGAGGGGAAACTTTCGATGGTACTCCTATGCAAGGTCTATGGTGGGCAGGAAGCATAACCGTAAGGTACGGCTATCTTCTATTTTACCGCATGAAAGTGACCCTTAAGGGATTGATTATAGGGTGGCCAGTTTATTAACAGCGGCTTTGTCGACTTGCAGGGTGGCAACACCATCGTGCATAAATTATGTTTTATCCGCAAGGCTGTACGTGTAAATTGGGCTGTACCCCCATCTATTGGACCCAAAACTTTGCCTACTGCAAGAGAGATGTTGGCTATCCTCCTCCGACGCCGATGGCATCTGCTTCGACGACGACGATGGTTGCGGCGACTGGTACGACTGCTACTGCTACTGCTACTACTACCGCACCCGGGACGACGCACAGGAGGAACGACTCGTTTGCAGATACCTTTCCTCATTTTGACAGTATGAAATGTTCCATACCTGCTAGTAGAACGAAGAAGTGTATCGTTACTCTCTCCAAATCGCTTATGGTACACACATCTCGTTGTTACTTGGAAAAACTTCAACTCAAATTTATCGATACGTCATCGAAGTTCGGTAGGTTCCTTCATCTATTTGTTGGTAATTCTGCTGAATATTCCTCTGCTAATAGCATGGATCTTTCGAATAAAAGGCAGCGGTCTTGGGAACACTCAAAGGCCGTGCAACAAAAACAGTCAGCGTGGATGGACAACTTCACCTCATCACCCTTTCCCAATTGTTGGGAGGTACCAGCGACTGTATTCAATATCCTTATCCAATGGCTACGCCAGACCAACCTCCCCATTGTCGAAAATCCGCGGATGACATTCCTCAGCCTGTCGCCTACTGAATTCAATGTAAAGGCTACATTGGTATATCCGTCCATGTTCTAGGTGTTTCACGATGCTGATATGTTGTTAGTGGGTCGATATATTCTCGAGTCTATCAAGATCTCCGCCGCCAAACACTTTGTGAGCTCTCGGACTCGAAGTGTGAGCTCTTTCCTGGGCCCAGCAGATCATATTTACACGTCTTTCCGAAATTTGGAATTTCATCAACCGATCAACGATCACATCACTACTACAACTATCACATATGGCCAAGCGAATTGCAAAGATGCCAATCATACCTCACACGAGGACATTTAACGTGAGTTGGTTTCTTAGATTATTAACTTGAATGTCTTCACAAAGGGTTTTTCATAGCGGGGTCATCGAGTTGACGTGAGGATAGGCTACCCGAGCCGATGGCGTAGAGGAACTTTCGTCGGTATGATTACAATAAGCAGAAAGTGTGGGCTAGAGGAAAGAAAAAGAGAAACAAGAAGGATTGGCCAGTAAGAGAATTTGATACCCTTCTTTATCCCTTCTCACAGTTGGATAGGTGTTCCAAAAGTGCATTGGCGGCCTTGTCCGTCTCGACAGGGATGGCGAAGATGTAGTGGTGGATTTGTACGATATTAGGAGGATTCTGGGACGGGGACAAGCGGTGAGCGTCTGACCTCTTTATCTCTCATAATCATTCAATCGATTTTACCCGCTTTCAGGTGTGAAACTTGTACAATACGTGACTCATGTAGTACTAAGATTCATTTGGATATATTTAAGGTCGACGCTGCACAAGGATATTAGTATTTCTTAGGCTTAAGTGTTGCAGCAGCTAAGTCTGGCCTACAAAATACTAACAACTTGTGTACTAGGTCGCTCGCATCTCGCATTACACCAGGTCATCGAGCCTTATCGCCCTACATGCAGAAGGCGTTGATCCCCCCACCTTCCCAAGGTTGATCGTCATGGCCTCGACGAATGCAGGGTCGCAGAAACCCAATACGACATCCTCGCCATCATCGCACAAACCATCCTCTGCAATCTAGCTTACCATTTCTGTTTCCTCATCGCATACCACTGTTACCTCGCCCAGCCTATTGAAGACGAGCGCCTGATCCGGTTCCTCGAGAACCTTGATTTGTTGGCACCTTATAAGGTGACCAAAAATTATCCAGCTACATTACAACTTATGTACCATAATTTAAAGAGAATTGCAGTGGTTTATATTAATTCCGGTAGCACGCGAAGGTTTTGCAATGCTTTTAAACCTCAGACCACGTCAAGGTTTTCGGCTACATTACAACTTGAGTAAAATAATTTAAAAAAAATTGCAATGGTCTATATTACTTCCGGTAGCACGCAAGGGTTTTGCAATGCTTTTAAGACTCAGACCAGGTCCTATGAGGCTTGTGGGCGCTTTGCAATATGACCGCAAGGTATGTGTCACATCCAGAGGTCACATAAGACTTATCGCACCTTACAATGTAACCAATAATTATTATGCAAAATTACCACCTATGTACAATAATTCTAGAATACTTGTAGTGGGGCATATTTATTCTAGTACCATGCGAGGGTTTTGCAAAGCGTTTAAGGCTCAGACCAGTTACCATAAAGCATGTAGGCACCTTACAATGTGACTGCAAGGTATGTGTCACATTAAGTGGCCACAAGGCGTGGGCGTTTTTGCTGATGGTGCACCAACCGCGATTCATCGACTATTTATTTTGACATGCTTTGTAGGTCGAGATTGTTCATGATCGTAAATTCGCACTTTCTGAGCCACTCCAGGCCTTCGAATTCTTGTTCCAACTGTTCAACTACAAAGATGCGCTTGCGGCTGTATTAGACGGCTTTGACAAGACGCAAGCCAACGTGACGAAGACAGTCACCACAATCCTTCGACAAGCTTATCGCTCTATTAGCTCCAAGAGCGAGAGCCAGAAGAATAGATCGCGAACTAAGGACAAAAAGAGTCGTGGTGGCAATGCTCATGAGTTGGATACCATACAGGAGCACAAAGCGGCATTGATGTTGTATGGTTATAAGATCGTCGCACCCATGGAAAATGTAATGTCCCTTCCTCTTGCGGTAAACTGGGGTTGATCCTCTGCTCCTTGCAGCATTGTCATATCGCTATTGCGGAGAATCGCATGCACAAAGAATTCGTCCTCAAGATCGTTGACCGCGATGAACTGGATTTCATGAACTTCCTATCGTCCCCCCAGATGCTATTGGACCCTCGAAATCACACCGTTCCCTTCTCGCATGTTACTGGTATTGGACATGGTAAAAGTATTATTGCCATGCCAAAATTACTGCCTCTCGATGACATACCTCTCTTCTCGTTGCAAACCGCGCAATGCTACAATCTTCTCTGCCAGATTGTGGAAGGGTTTACTTTCCTCCACAGACATGGTGTTGCGCATATGGATCTCAAGTCCGCCAACATCGTTATCGACACTTCATTGGAGCGGTTGTATATTATTGACTTTGGCTTGGCCCACAAGGTCAACGGGCCAGAGGATACAGTGTCTGGATTCAGAGGGACGGAGAAGTGGGTTGCACCCGAAATCGAAAACGATAGCTATGCGTACAGCGCGATTCGCGCGGATCTGTGGGCTGTTGGTGAGCTCATTCGAACTGTTCTAGATATTTGGCACAAGGGACCAACTCCAAACGATGGCCTGGAGGAGATTTATATCCAGTTGCTGAGCACGGATCCTTCGAAGCGACCCCTGCTGGTTGACATCCTTTCTAAATTTAATTTCACTGATTTTGAAAGGGTATCCTTACAAATGCCGCCATTAGTTAAACCAGTATAATCACATATTGCTTGTACACTAGGGCATGAAGACTCGGAACCATGTTCACTTACGATATATGTTTGGCAAATATTATATGCCTGGATCATGCTTAGTTATACAACGTAATGTAGAAATCCAAATCCATCCAGACCCCAACCAGACCCTCAGTTTCGAGGATCTTGGTGTTGACTTCATGGCCCCGAATCAAATTGAGCCTTTGAAAGCGACAGAACCATCTGTGCGCATTGGCTGCGGAAAAGTGGCAATGTCAATGAACATATTGGGAAGCATGATCTATTTGTTTTCGTCACAATACTAGTAGAACTACAACTGGCCAACTTCCTAACACTATTGGTTTCCGAGGCCAGTAGTGGACTCGAAGGCTAGATTTTGGGTTGTCCCAGTTCCATACACATCCTGATTCAAAATCCGTTAGCTCGGTCACAGCTTGCGACAACTGACATCTGTCACACTTGTGACACATCAGTGTCACCGACCTATTTGCAGTCGTGTAAATAGTGGAACCCCCGAAGTGCTATTTACACCCGAGAAGTTCAAACAACACCAAGCTTATTCGCTACATTGGCATGTATCTCGCAGGAAGACGGGGGTAAATCCGAGTCGCCAGTTCATTACAATTTTTTATTCGTTACAACTTTGGCTTGTGGGCCCTCCAACAAATGACCATAATTCCTCTTCATGCTTTTTCAACGTCGGCGTCGTTCCAGCCAGTCATGATGGGATCTGTCTTGTCAATAGGCACTAATTCAACGCTAGACCATACAATATGTTACAATCACAATAAAAAGCGCTGTTAAATCTCGAACCTTTGCTTCAGGGCTTTCATTGCTTCTTCAGCAACCTTATTTGCGTCGTCTACGAGCTGACCTTTACGCATGGCTTCTGCGTTCTGAAACTTCTCCGATGCATCTTTGGCATACTTCAAGGCTTCTTCCCACTTCGCCAAGCTCTTTCTAGGTTTCTGGTTTTTCATTCCTTTCCATTCGGATCGTTGTTGAAATGCCGTCAAGCTCGAGACAAAAGAGCTCATAAGTAAGTCAAATATTACCTCACATATCTGACGGAGTTCGGCTATGAAACGGGCGGGACCCGTTAACGTAAAATCGCTAAGTTGGAGACCACGGCGGAATTCTGGAGGATCTCCGGGAAGGCAGCCACGTGTAAACGAAGGGGGAGAGGTACTGCCATCAAACGAAAAGAATTCGAACGACTTTCCATCGCACAGGATACCGAAAACGGGTACTTTAAACCCTTTCGTTGCGTTGTTCCAATCGCACGCTATGGGATCGAAAGAATAACATACCACATTGGGTATAAGAAAAGCGACTCACCATCGCTCTCCGCAATGACTTGAGCAATTGCGTTCAAGCGCTCGTCAAGATCGCCTATTTTCAACTTGATCTCAATGAAAATAATCGAGACAGATCCAAATGCCTTGAAGTAATATTCAATCCTGCCTTTGGTGGTGATCCGACCTTCAATGATTAACTCTGGTAGATTTCTAAAACTAAAGCCAAATTCAGCCACCAGGCGATTGAAGATCTATGGCTGCTTAAATTTCCACAAGATGGAGGCCGTACAGGAGGTCATCTTACCGGAGAGAAGAAACGGGACCTCGTCTCCTCCGTCATCTGTTCAGGCGGCGGACCATATTGCATCAGCATGATATCCATATCTTCAACAATAGACTTGAAGACGTTGGTGGGGATACGTGAACGATGCAGAGTGAACGTTCCGACATCATTTAACTTTCGTAAAGGTTCAAGCCCAACGAACTCGGAGATGTCCTCATACTTGACTTTGGCGAAGCTAACCTTCAGGCCTTCATCTGGTAAATATGTTATTGAAGAGCCAAATGGGTCCAAAATATGAAAGGAGAATTGAACCTATCAAAGCCTGTTGCAAAACACTCAAATCGAATCTATACTCTCTCATGAGCCACAGAACTGCAATTTCAGCCGTTTTGTAAGTTGCAATAGCTGAAGCGAACAGTCTTCGGAAATCCTCGCTAGACTGAATCTCCTCGACTTTCCTCTTGTGTGCCATGGTACAGACTACGAGTTTCAAGTTATGAGCTAGGACGCGAGTGTGTTACATAAGTTCTTCCTCGCGGCCCGCGCCAAACTCACATCAATGGCTCTGTACAAACCCGTTCACGTCTTGTCCAGCAAATCCACTCAACAACACCGCAACATCTTCATTTGGTGCACTAAATCGCACAGCCTGGCCTTGGGTTAGTGGCTTTGACGTTCAATCCCAAAGTCCACAGCCGTCCTCAAACCTTTATCCAGGCTGGCGTGTTGATGACGAGTCTCCAGTGACTGTTTCGATGGCATATCGTTAGATAACCGAAGCAGTTCTGAGTCAAGATCGGTTTCATCCTTGGGAGGAAGCCGACAGGTTTACTCTCTTCCCTGTCGAGGTTCGACCTCGTATCGTGGCCCACTCCGAGACTGTGTAGAAAGGACTTCTGACGGGATCATGTTGGCCATTGGCCACATCAACCTCAGCTGGTGAAGAGGGGCGGTAAGCATGTCCCTGTTTCTGTGATAGATATGTGCACTAACGCAGCAAATAGCTCCGATTTCAACACGAAAAATAACAATGTCCGCATTCTTGACCAACGGAATTTAGACAATAAATCTGCAGCAAAACTTGTATTGGTGATTAAGCACTCCGTTTCCCTGATTGATACGTGCACTAACACATCCGCTGGCAGTAGCACAGATGCCAACGCGAACATGACTGCCGTAAACGATGGCCACGTTCTTGAGTAATCAGATGTGGGATTGGAGTTGGATCTGTAGAATGTGTTTCGGTAAGTACACCCTCGATTTCCATGATCAATACACCTAACACTTCCAAAGGCTCCGTTTCCGATGCGTAAATCACCACCGTGAATGATCTGGTTGTCGTTAAGGAATCACAGCTGTCCCGGCTGTCGATCCTGGGAAACTGAGTCCTGCGTCTTCGTCCAATTCACACTTCCGCATCGAAATCTCTGCCAATAGCTCTCCTATTGAGCGAGGAAAAAACCAGATGGCAACCACTGAATGGCCCGAGCACCACCACAACCGTCAGGACAGCGGCTCTCATCAATGTTGTCAATGAGCACACAGCAGTTCTGCATCGACATTGAGCATTGCCACTCTCAAGCAGAAGAACTCTACCGACACCATCAAGATCTTGAAGTCATGTCCCTGCCTTCAGTAACGAGAATATACGCATCTCTCCAAGGCACTTCCACCTCCACCACCCGAAGCTACAGGATCACCCCTTGCCTCACTTCCCGTTGTTCCTCCAGCCTCTATCGACACTCTTGAGTTGTCTGAATCAGTGCCCCGCGGAGCCACACTCGATGTTGGCATACATTCGAAGCGGAAGAGATTCAATGTCTATGCTCGATATATCGGCGAGGTTGAGGGTGAAACGGGTCCTTGGATGTGGTAATTATTGGAGATAACTGGGCGCGGACACAGACAATGTGAACAACAAGGTTTCAGGTGAGAGGCAGCGGCACAGTGGATCTTGAGGAGGGATTCGATACTTTGAGATCGGGGGTCTGGACTCTGAGATGGATTACAGTGATGATCGTGCGCCGAGGCGAAGGCGATTGAATGATTCGATTGGCTGGTTCGGTGACATTGTGTATGGTACTTAGGGCCGATGTTAAAGGGGTGTTGGGGAGGGAGGCCAGCTGAGCGTCGTCACATGAAGGATGCGGAGTGCAAGCCCTGCAGTGTCGGATACTTATAGGTTGTTCGTGCGTCCGTCTCAAGTCACATATGTGGTTGATGCTGTCGAAGTGGACTTGTAATTCGTGAGGATAATCTGTATAGTCATTGGTTTTATTTCGTGATGTCATGCCTTTCTTTCGGATTTCCCGTTGTCATTCATGCATGTGTAGTCTAAATAACTGAAATATATGTAGCAAATAATCCATTCATTGAGTTTGAGTAACACTGAGTGACAAGTGCACAAATTGAAGGTTCTCGAGATGGGTGACCAGATCCAAGCTTGCAATTACAGAACAAGAAGACAGGAAAGGACAATTTGAAATGAAGCGGATTGGAGGGAATCTCCTACGATAAATATCAGGAACACTAAAGCATTCGAAATGATAATATACACTGCAAAACCCCGGCGGGCCACAGAGAACCTCAAATACTATCCATCCCGGTATCCTCTCCACCAACGTTAACCTGATACGGGCCCCCATTCAATCCTCAGACCAAGCCCCAGCCCCATCCTTACAAGCCCAAAATCCTCATCATTCACGCACGCCTCCAACCCCCATACACGCCTCCTCTCCCTCCCACGTCTCCTCAAAAGTCTCAACTCCACACGCACCGCTCTGCTCTTCAGCAGCATGCATCGGGCAAGCGAGTGCGTACTCAGGTTTTCCGCCCTTGCGGAAGTAGAAATTGGCTGAGGGATTGGGGGAGTGGTGGTTGACGGTGGCTAAGGGGAATGGGGATGGCAGCAGCCTAGGAGAAGAGGTGGGTTGCCGCGGAAGATGGCTTGATGGACTATGTAAAAGGATTTGAAGATTTGGGAGTGGAGGCGGGGAGGGGTGAATCCGAGGGCGGTATCCATCCCGATATCCTCAGAAGATAATGGTTTGCCTCTGATGAAGTGAAACATGCGGTGATTCATATAGTCAACCTGAGGTTCTGCTTGGCCTGCCGACAAAGGTTGGTCAATCAATTGAAATATCCGTCATGGATTCGCACTGACATTGCAATCGGAATCTCATCCTCTTGGTTCATCGCACTGTCCACATGTACACGCCCACTTCCTCTTCCTTGCATACTCCCCTCTGGAACATTCATCCCCATCGCCCTCTTCAGCGACACCTCAACCATCAAATCTTCATCTCCATTCCCCTCCCAAATCTGCAACGGCGTCTCCGAAAACTCTCGTTCTGAGCGCATACGTTCGTTAGCCTTCTCGAGCGGCGTCAAGAAAGCCTCATGGAGCCGATTTGTGAGATCGGGATGAACGGCCGGGAGTGGGCGAGTGAGCGAGAGGAAGAACGTGCGGCGAGAATGTTTCCGTCTGCATCGCAGGCGAATATCCGTTTTCATCTCAGGTGCTGATAGAGTTGGGATTGGCGGCGTAGATGGTACGAAGCACATTAGCGCTCTTTTCATTGGCGACGAGGATGTGGACTGGGAAACGACATTCGCCGTCTTCAGGGGAAAGAGGGGGTCCAGTAGGGAATTTAGGCGCGAAGAAAGGTGTGTGAGAGACGCGACGAAATCCATTTTTGGCTTGTGCATATTCCTTCCATCCAGCGAAGGTGCATCAAAAACGTTGTTGGTGTGCTGCAGTGCATAAGTCGAACATGTACAGAAGGACGGATCACCCTGCGAGAGGAAGTCGACGGCTACATCGTGAGTTCTTAACGCATCGCGCCATTGGAGGAACTGAGACGATTCAGACTCATCTTACACCGTGGTGTTCCAGTTACGACCTTGTCATGAGAATTCTTTGCCGTGCGATCGAAGGTAGCGTGGAGAAAGGACGATACTGAGCCTGTCATGATGCTGATTCAGCGCAGACGGGCGGAATGACGCAAGCTCTCCAGCAAACGAACCCTGATCCCACGAGATTTAAAATATATGCACACTTGAATGCGTAATAGGCGCATAGTCTTCGGCTGGCAGAACTAGAAGTCGAGAGTGGTTTGAGACAGATAAAAGTCGTAAAGGGATCACCTCCACCAGACGGAGTGGGACAGATTCAAGAATAAATCACCACAGTCGTGGTGCCATCGGACTCAGTGCGTGAAGGAGATAGCACGGGGCGCAACAGGGTTTCCCAAAGGCGGAAGACGGCCAGACTGGATTGGTTCCATGCAGTCAGACGATTGTGCCTGTAGCCAAAGGGATGTCCGTGAACGATGAATGAGCCTTAGCTTAACTCCCGAATGCCACCTTCCTTCTGCCATTCAGTTGATGATGACACGAGCTTATGTCCGATTGATGTGCCTCGTGGAAGCGGAGATGGGTGAAGTGAATACAGCTAGAGCTTGGCGCAAGCAGTGCGGCGTTGCAGCCAAAGGCGAATCATGGACTCGGGGGAGTAATAGGAAGAGGGCGTAGGCGAGCCATAAGATTTCCGTACTCGTTCTGGGATGCTTTATTACGAGGTTAGCGAACTTCAGGGTCGCATGGTCCGAGCCGAAGTGATTTGAATCACCAAGCAGTGTATTGGCGAAAGTCATTGACAGACAGAAAAAAATAATCAAGATTGGCTGTCGGACTTCGGAATTCATCCAATCAGTGTCTCCTCACCCACCTTGGCCCCGTTGCCTTATGAGCCAAGCCGCTCAGTAGTAACAGACCAAGGACAAGTTACGAAGGCGCTCTGACGAAAACATGACAGTCACTTCACGGAGCTACTGACCAGGTGTTGCCATCAAGGACCCGGCATCAAGTTAACGACTTCGGAATGCTTGAGACTCGTAGCAAATGGCATTAATGATCCTAGATTCCTGCAACAACATGTGTTGGGACGCCTGGGCCTGCAAGTAGCGATCATTGAAGTAAAAGAAATCCGTGTTTAACCTGGTCTTGGCTCTGATGATTATACTGGTGATGGGGCAGGAAAAACCGGAGAAAAAGAAGGCCTGGACGAATCTCGAGGGAGAGACGACCACCCATCACACTCCGCGGCGACAAGTGTCACCTTTGCAGGCGGCACGGCTTATTCCAGATCTAGACCTGGAACGGCGGACACTTACCTGTCCCGTACATCTGCTGGTGACGGTAGTCTACGAAACCATCGGGTAGAGAGTCTTCGGGCATTGCACAGTGTTTCTCCCACCAGAGAAAGCTCGCTGTCGAGGAGCGTCCGGTTCGATGTTGGTAGCCGCAGTGGGAGAAAGAATTCTGCTGGTTTATCAGACTTTCCTGCTTTTGACACCACCACCGCATCATCGATCGGCTCACCTCTTGCATCCGCTCAGGCGTCGAGATCTCCCAGTCCGACCCCTGGTTATCTGAAACAACTGTGATTTTCTTGAATGGCTTATGCGCATCTAAATTTCGATATATGCTTTGTTAGACGTTTCTTCACATATTTGTTAGACCATCACTTGTTCCGAAGTGCCTCACAGTGCAGCATTTGATGAGTAAGCGTCGAAGAGTTCCTTGTCTATGATTGACCAGGTGTCATAGTACATGCTAACCATTCTGCATTACGGTCAGAAAATCTTCTGCCACCAAGATTCCACCAATTTATGATCATGGTCATTCTTTATGAATCCCCAGGCTCGCCTGGCCAAGTTGGCCCTATTCCTATTACTTCTCGGGTTGGGCCCTGGACCCAAGAGGGAATAAAGGTAGAAGGGCATGAGGCCTTGGTGGCACTGCTATTAGCAAGGTACGATATCGAAGCGAATCTGAAGGACCCGCATGGTCAATCGCCGTTATCGTTGGCAGCAAAAAATGGGCATGAGGGGATAGTCAGGTTACTTGTGGTACGGAACGACATTCATTTAAACTCGAAGACGTCGGATGGTCGTTCGCCGCTTTCGTTTGCCGCAGAAAAAGGGCGTGAGGCGGTGGTGAGACTACTTATCGCATGCGATGGCGTGGATGTGAACTCAAAGGACAAACATGGTCGGACGCCGCTGTCATTTGCGGATGGAGGTGGGTATGAGGCGATAGTAAAAATTGCTATCCCACTCACAGGCCTTCTTTTCTTCGAGCGTCGCATATTTTTGCATGCACTCTTTTACCTAAACTCTTCTCACCTCACTTCTCCGATTTCATTATTTAAGGCACCTCAGCTCGCTTCTGCGCAAACGTCTCCATTTCTCAGCCATTCCATCTCCCCATGAAGTTTCTGCAAGGGGGCACCGGGATCTGAATTTTTGACCGTATGTCGATTTGGGGGGTAAATTGGGATGGGAAATCGATATTTAAAGGTCCGAGGGCAAGGAAATAAGAATTGAGCAACATATTGGTGAAATGATTTTCCGTGGGAACAATTTTTTCCCTTTATTGTTTTATGCTTATTGGGACATTGCGCATCTTTTCCAAATTTTTTTGGGAAAACTTTTGGACTAACTATCACGTGCAATTGCCTTATTTGGATACATTTGATACATATATAGTAATTGGTGCCTGAAATACAAAACCTTGCACAACTCACTCGATTCTTATTTCCTTGCCCTCGGACCTTTAAATATCGATTTCCCATCCCAATTTACCCCCCAAATCGACATACGGTCAAAAATTCAGATCCCAGTGCCCCCTTGAGTTTCTGTAATTTTGGTTCCTTCAACGCTCCACCCAGCATGTTGTCCCATGACACGCTGCTGGATGTAATCATTTTGTGCGCATTTCACCTGCAACTTTCATCTTGTGCAGATGGCCCATCTGCGCAAATATTATAAAATGTTCACTCCTATATATTGTCAATAGGCCATCAGGAAAACCCACATTTGATCAAATTCACTTGAACATTCTTAAATTTTCTTGAAGGTGGCAAGAAATAGCAGGAGATTGTTACGGTCAAAAGGTGGAACAACCATGGCGCTTATCTTACCGATCACGCAAGTAACCTACCTATTTTACCGGCACAGGATCGCGCTGCTTGCTTACTCAAGTCGGAGAATGTCATTCGATACCTACAATCCTCTTTGTGTACGTAGGTCTCATTTCTGGACTATGGCCCCATATTCAACCCATCCGTTTAATGCCTCACTTCATTTAGATGGAAGCCAGCAAGTCGGTCAATAAAACAGTTGGAAAGTCGGCTGGATTATGGTACCGTATTCTGGGAGTACAAGGCGTGGCATCACGCAAATGTCTGAGATGATTTCTAAGTCCAGACCACGGTAACTGAGGGCCACAGGTTTCTCAAGTCACGCGGGCAAAAACATTGGTAGTTTTTATTTCGGTAGATGGAATTGAGTACGCAAGCATAAGAGATACAATGCGGAAACCACGCCGACAAGAGAGCGGCGCAGTTTACTGTGACAAGAACGATAGAGAAGTAGCCAGTTAGTCCACAGGAACGTAAAACAAGCCCGAAACGACGTACCTTTATGCGAGCTACTGGTCTCACAATCCACAATGCGTCACCTCATACATTATCCCAACTCCTTATCTGTACTCACTCTCCCTGCATCTTTGCACCCTAACAGCTTCCCGGCTCGAATGTGCGGTGAATCGGAATGTTTGATAGCACTGAGGCATGTCTTTATATGAGCATAGCGCCTACCACTAAAACAAAACCAGATACGTACCTAGAAACAAAGACAGTAAGCCGCTCTCGAGAGACAAGGATGTGAAGGGGGAGAGCAGCGTGAAGGTGGTCAGAACACCGTCAGTATCGTCGGAGCACTGATATAGGGGATCGTGAAGGATGGTGCTAGTTCTCTATCGTGAACAGCCGCAGCGACAACGTTAGCATGCTCGATAGCCTCCGTTTTGGCCAGAATGAAGGAGTTGTACCCGTTTGTGGAAGGTAAGGTGGGGTGGATGGATGGATGGGGTTTGAGGCTGGGCGTGGAGGTGGTGAGAATTCCGCATTCGGGGGAGCAGGAATTGAGGGTTGGAAGAACGACCATTCGTCACACTCACACTATCATTCTCATCACGCTCCTCCACTCGTTCCTGTCGCCTTTCCTCGCCACACCACTCACAGTATCTGCAAACACCGTCCCGTTAAACTTCGGACTCTCGCTCGAAACGGGGGAATCCAAGACCCTGGCCATGTCTTCCTCTCTCCGCTTCATCTTTCTGGGAGCGAAATCCTTCGGCGACAACTTGACCCTTGGTGGCGGAGTGGGAGGAAGCGGATCTGCCCTTGCTGAGTAATTGGCGGAGGGGATATTGGCATTTCAACAGGCAAAGGGCGAGGCCGGCGAATCAAGGTGTCGTAGTTGATGTGAAGATGCGGAGTCAGTATGAGTGTGGTCACCGTTTGTTGAATCACGGCCTATGCCTAGCAACGCGAACGAGTGTTGGATTCATCGAGTGGAGGTGTCTTGGCTGAGGATAGTGCGCATTCGTCATCGCTAGTGAACGACGGTGGTGTCGGCGGCGTTGACTGAGCAATGGTGGGTGTGGAGGGTGTTTGCAATGATATAGAGCACTTCGTAGGTAGGGATTGGGAATATCAGTTTGGGTGGAAGTGGTTTTGGCTCGAGGTAGTTTGGTTTGGATGGCGATGGTTTGTGCAGGTTTTGCGGGAGGGGTTTGCGTGGACTTAGTTTGTGTAATTAGATGGTCTGCCTATTGATAGACTTTGAATAGCTGGGTCTCGACCTGTATCCTGCCTCAGCTCTGATTTCGGTACCATCATGGTCGGATGGACTGACCAAAAAAGTTACAGTGTCCAAGTACAAGTGCTCGCCTCTTGTGTTCGCGTAGCATCAGGAAAACGGGAATTTACTTTAACCGTCTTAAACCTCTTAAATACAGCGTTAAGACAATTTAAGCACACTAAGCAGACGGATGGTATTAATTTTGTCTTAAATCTTGTCTTAAACCTTTCTTAACTCGTCGTTAAGAGTAATAAGACGTTTTAAGCTGTTTAAGCAAGATTAAGAAAATTCCCATTTTCCTGATGGCCTAGTCAGGTTGGTCACGAGCCTAACAGCTGACCACAGATCGCTGTCATTCTCGTGCAGCTGTCACTGCGGGGTTTTGCGTATAAACTATGCAGCATTGGCATGGAGGTGGAGCTTACCCGCTGACTTGTTCAGCTTATCGTGTCCAACCGTGTCAGCGCGAACCACTTGAATGTCTGTTCTTTGGATCCTATCACTGGCCTCATTTACTTGTCTCGCTCTTGCTGACTACAATTTCTCTGTTCCGTTATCTGGCCCAAATATCACATTCGTTGGACCCAATTGGCTGCCTGAACAGGCGGCAGGTCCTTGCTCTACCGCCCTAGGGAGGTTCACTGGTTCTCCAGGTGAATATGTCACCTTGCTCTTTTCTGGTAATTTGCCGCTCCTTCTGTTATTTATTGATATTCTGCGAATTAATATTTTGCGAAATTTTCAAGGAGTTGGAGTTTATGTCGTGTCGTTCCTCCAGGGCGATTCCAGCCTCGTGGTAGCAGCAATTGATGGCAACTCGTTCAGTATCGACCCCCGCCAGTCTGCCAGCCCTAGCTGCGCAATTCTTTTCTCACAATCCGGCCTCAGCAACACGATGCACAACCTAACTATGATGCATAACGGACCTATATCACATTTAATATTACATATCGCGGACATTCTGTACGTCGCCGGCCATAACCCACACTTCCCGGTTTTCATTGCCTCCACTTTCCTGTTGTCACACAGAGTAGCTCGACCAGGAGATGCGCCTCCTGGTCTAACCCAGTCTACTACCCCATCACCAACAACCTTCACACCAATCACGTTCGTGCCGACCGATAACGCGTCGCGTACGAACTCGGTGGGTCGGGCCCAGATATGTGCTGTATTTCCCGCTGACCAGTAGGACAATCAAACAGCCCACCAGTGTAAGTCGATTACCTGTCGACAGCACCTTCCATTATCTGATCTTTCGAAGTTCCCTTCGTCCGCGAGGAGCTCAAGCACTGCGGACAACCCTGCTAGCAACATTGCGACATCGGTGAGTCAGGGCCCAGCTGTGTGCTGTAATTCCCTCTGATCAGTAGGACAATCAAACAGCCCACCAGTGTAAGTCGATTGCTTGTTGAAAGCACCCTCCATTATCTGATCATACAAAGCCCCCTTCGTCTGCAAGAAGCTCAGGCACCCCAGGAAACCCTACTCAAACAACTAGCAGTAAGTCAACCCTTCTCATCCATATCGATCACTCAAATACTCCAGCACCCACGGACCCAAACAATCCCGCTAAGGTATGGGGCCCGGTAATTGTTGGGGTCATCCTTACTGCAGTGGCGGCTGTAATCATCAAGAAATACGTAGCCGAAAAAAGAGCTGCCGTTCAAACAGCAAATTGAGCGATATATTCTAGAGCCTGATTAACCATTGTGTTCGTGAATTTCCTGCGTTGTCCCTGCAGATTTATACAAGGAGACTTCAGCCAGCTCCATGCCAGGCGTGTCGACATCTCCCCCCTTTGCTGACCAAAACGTTACCATCGACATACGATGACTGGCCTATGCGATATTTTCATTGTTCGCAGACAAGTGTTTACGATGCACGATCCCGCGTGGCACTACGATTCCCTCCAGCATGTGTTTGCAGTCCGCGCGTTGCGGTGGGAGCAGCAAGAATGAGGGAAGGCTGGTGTCATCACTGTGAAGGCAGCGTTTGTGGAGGGCAGTTGGTTTGGAGTGACGAGGTGGATAATTTATTCTGCGGATGCTGTTTTACGTTGCTGTGTTAATGAAGAAGGGCGTGTTTGGGTTTTTGAATCCCGAATGAATCTTGTAGTGTTTTCGGTTCGCATTGGGCCCGGTTGATGACTCCCAAAATTCGTGACTTTCTCATCGCGAGGAGATTCGTGTTTTAGAAGAAGATCATGATGGGGGGTCATCGCAGCTTTAAAATGAAGCGATTCCTTCGTCTGCAATGCTCCTTATTTCAGCCTAAGGATTGTGTTGTATTGAACTCGATAGGGTAGTCGCAGAGTATTAGTTTTTTTTTCCCTTTCTGTCCATAGTGCTACTCAATTCAACATTCAACTATCACCTGCCTGATTCCAAGCACAGAGCGAAATGACGGTACTCAGTCCTCTTCAAGTTTTTCTCGGGTCCCTGTGTCCTCGAATGTCCTGATTCCTGACACTCATCCCCACAAATTATACGCGATGTTCTCGACCTATCTTACACTGAATACAGGAAAAAAAACAAGGAACACTGAAGCTTGGCATTCTCGAGCCCACGGAGATACTTCCTCTTCAACGCCGCGGCAAATTCTGCATTGGCCTCCGCTTTCTTCAAAGTGGTATCATCCAGAGAGAGCGCATCCAGTGGAATCGCATTGAGAATGTCATCAGAGACGACAACGTTCGATGCTTCTGCTTTGACAGATGCAGTCGGGGAAGAGATCGACGGGGAGGTGGCTAGAGATGCCGAGACAGACGACGAAGGAGTCAGAAGCCCACGAGCATTTCCTCCATCTGTCGGGCGTCCGGTAGGAGCGCCGGTAGGCAGAACAGCCTGTTCTTCGTATCCTTCAACACACTCTGGTCCACGGTACACTGAATAACCTGCGCGTCCTGAGATAATACATGCCCGTCTTCAGGCCCTTCTTCCACCCATAGAAATGCATGCTCGTCAACTGGCCCATCGACGGTGCTTGCAGATGGACATTCAAACTCTGCGACTGACAAATGTATGCGCCTCGATCAGCGGCGAGGTCGAGGACCACCTTTTTTGCGAAATCTCCCAGACGGTCTTGTAGATGGCTTTGACGACGGCAGGAATGCTGGGGATGCTTTGGACGGAGCCATTGTGTGCGATGATCATGTTCTTCATGTCGTCGTCCCACAGTCCGAGACCAACGAGTTCGCGGAGACGGGCAGACGATCTGGAATTCCCCAGAAAGGACACGGCGAGTGTAAATGTTGCTGTCAATTCACATGAGTTCCGGTGTGGTCAAACAGCGGATGAGCAAAGAGTTAAATACCTGGTGTAAGGCTCGAAGCATTCGTTGTTGCCCAATATCTGGCTCGTCGACGCAGTGGGCATGGGGGTAACCAAAAGCGAGTTCCTCAATCCAGTCTTGGCGATTTTCTCCTTCAACCCCACAAATCAGTCGGCGTGACACCCACAGGTCCCGCATCCATGTCTCATAGGTCCCATCCTTCGCAGCGAGCTCATTACTAGCTTCAAGTGCAGCATGGTGAATTGTCTCAAAGATCTTGATAAGTTCCTTGGCTGCTTGCGAGTCGAATGGCATACAAAGTGCCATGAAAGTGTCGGCCAGACCTTGAACAAGCGATGGCGCATGTTGGAACGACGGGCCTCAGGGACGGGGTAGTAGTTGATACGGTTGAGGTTGGTGACGTCGTGTAGTTTCTTGAAGCCGTATTCGCCGTTGACAACAAAGGAGGGAAGTGCAAGGGAGGCAAGATTACAGACAGCCGTTTCTTCTGGGGAAGAGTATTCGATGATTTCGGTGCAGAGATTCGAAGATTTGATTGTTCCAAGGTTCTACCACTATTGGTTCCCGAGTCCGCTAGCGGACTCGAGGTGAAATAGAGCTAGAAGGGGGTGAACCCCTGGTTATCGTCGGAAACAAAGAAAATGCAAGACGAGGAGGAGGGGTTCGTCCCTCCGCGTCGTCGAAAACAACTATAAAACATGACAGGAAGGGGGCGAACCCTCCTCGTCCTCGAAAAACACAACGGAGAGGGGTTTGCCCCCTCCGTTGCCAAAAGAAAGAGAAAAAAAGACAAGTACACCTTGTGCCCACTATTCTTCCCCCCTACCAATATGGGCTACAACTCCACGAGAAAATGGTCGTTTCTTCCAATTTTGGGTGCGATGACGTGTCTAATTGATATCTTTTGGTGGAGGTCAGATTCGTACAGACCCCCTGCAACCAATAGTAGCCATTTAAGTCTACCATCAGGCAGGGAGATAAAATCGGATAAGGTAGCAGAGTCGACTATAGAACATCTATTGCGAACAAAACGGAAATAATTTCGGTGGGGAAGTCACCTTGAGCGCGTACAAGGCAACTTGCTCATATCTCCACAAAAGGAGCGGGTGTTTCTCGCGATTTTCGCGTGATGCAATCGTCTAATCAATCTCAGATTTGTGCTGAACGATAACATTTCGACTTACCTGCTACTGCATAGTCAACGGCAGGTTTGCTTCTTCAACCAGGTCAAATACATTCTCAAGCTTCAAGTCCTAATGCCTTCTCATGTCCTAAGTCATAATTTCAGCGAGCATTGAGTATTATCGATTCGTTGTAGAGCCGTCCTACAATCTTTCATGGAATCAACAGTGGAGCTGTGAACAAACTGTGAACCAAGCTGAAACACGTGTAAATTCAACGGATACACAAAACGGGAGGGCCTCGATAAAGACAGAAGGAGACTCTGCCTTCCAGGTTGACGAAGAACAAGTGAGCGACCTGATATTATTGGGATATGAAAATAAAACTCCGACATTGGCGCTCGTGGAATTGAGCGTGCAATTTTCCATCTATGATTTCACGACGCTACATCACATTACTGCCCTTTGCATAATGTTGTGAACAGCCGGTTTTTTTTCAACATGTCATGTGACCCAATCACCGTAGCCAAACAATCGCGATTATCGATAACAACTTGCTGCAACTCATCTCATCCTGCTTGTGTGCCACGATGCTGACCTGCGGGCCAGACAGAAGACCACGTTGCATACAGCACATTGGTCTGTGCACGAATTCCTGAGGTATAAATGCTATGACCATTTCTCGATCTAGAGTCAGCACAAATTCAGCTCTTCCACTCGTTTTCACCCTTCCCCTTCTCTTTGGAATCCATGGCTTACCGTACCTCTGCAAGTGATCCTCATCAGGGGTCGATGTTCAATGAAATAGTCATCAATCCAACGTTCGTACCAGAGATAGCTCGTCCTTTTCACCTTCCTGGTACTCCTGAGTACATTGCTTCTGTCGGAAAATCATCATTTCACCAATCGGAACTGGCACCGCTAACGGTCCAGATACTTCCAGATAAGTAAGCATGCTGTAGAATATATCTACTTAATTGCTTATGTCAGTTACTGTCACCGCTGATACATTGCCTCGAGTTCACAAGCAGGTTACTATCAGTCTTGATCAGTCCCAGTAGGGACACCTGAGCGGCTCAATATGTGCGTGTTAGTGACCGTCAGTGAGTATCAGTTCCTCTTGGTATGACTGAGTGTTTCAATATGTGGTATCAGTCACCGTGATTTCGGAAAAGTGTCAGTTCACCTATCAGGACTGGCACCACCAACAGTCCTGATACATCCAGATAATCAGGCAGACTGTAGAATATATCTACTTAGTTGCTTGTATCAGTTACCATCACTACTGATAAATTCACAAGTTAGCTACTACCACACAACAAGTGAATAATCAATAGTTTCCCCGAAGAAACATATCCGGGTCTACTGTGTCTACAAAGTAATGGGCTTTCTCGCCATCATGTTCACTGACCGGACACATGAGGGCACCACGAAGCAGGTAGCTCATCCCAACTATAGATGAGTTTTTGTCTTCATCCAATATGCGGCATCCCTTCCAGAATGTCCTGGGTTTCCACTTGCTGCGAGTGAATCCATGAATGAGTGCAAGATCAAGTACTGTTCCAGATGGAAGCCAGCACCGGATAAGGCCTTCGAGACGAGCGCATGTGATCCCAGGGGCATCATCGTGAATAATGACACAATCAAAGCGGGATGAACCATGGAAATCAGGGTTGCATCGCAAAATGTCCTTCATCTCCGTCCAGTCAACCTTCGACTGGTATTTGAGTGATACACATTTATACCGCTGAACCTGCGAAGCACACTAAATAAGTAAATTGCAGGTGAGTTAGTCAAACCGAAGAAACTCACATATATGTCATCCTCGTACCGCATTGCCTCCTCTGGCATTTGGCAGGAAAGAAAATTTCTTACTCTCTCATCAAGACATCTGTATTCTTTGTGCTCCTTTCCAAGCTCGGCAGACATGACACGAAGGTTTGACTTCTTGCCTTCTAGAGACCCAAGATGTCAGGGTTGAGCATCCTGATCCGAGTCGATGTCGCACAACTCTTCATCATCTTCTTTCAAATTTCGTTGTGCGAGTCTGTTGTTATCCACTGCCATCCTTATACAAGCGATAGCTTCCTGCTTCTCATCAATTACTGACATCTTTGTAATGTGAGTTTTGGTGCTGGACATCTCCGAGGAAGCACTAGGGAATGGCACGGGTAACCCCTGGGTATCTCAGAGAAACCCGTACCCATACCCGTGAAAACCCGTACCCGCACTCAAGGGTACGGGTTTTCGTGGGTAAGGGTACGGGTTTTTGTATATTATTATAATTATATAATTATATAAATATTATATACATCAAATATATATAATATATCAACCCTCGAAGACAAGCTTGTGTTCGAGGGAGGTGTAGACAGAGAGCATGGGCACGAAATGCTCTCTGTCTCTCATTTCAAGGTGGTAGGGGTCCATAAGTGTTGCCCTCGTTGGTGGTGTGGCAGCTTGCTGCTGCAGATGTGCATGACAGCGACGAAAAAGCGGATATCTTAAGAACGAGCGGTCACGCTGATACACAAGTAGGGGCGATGGAAAGAGGTCGTTAAGAGCTTTCGATTCAGCCCAAAATCGAGCTGAGCGGTGGAGGAACACATGTGGGAAAAATCCGAAGGTCATCGAAAATGGGCGTGACGATAACGAGGGAATTAGCGGACGGATTGGGGTGATCAGGGGGTCAAAAGAATCACCTTGATGAGCCCTTCAAAACGCGCTAAAGATCAAGGGAAATACTTCAGCGGGTGTGAAGATATTAGTGCCACATCATACACACCTCCCATAGAACAATAGCAACCAGACAAAAAAAGGTCCTCAGGGATAGTATCCAGGATCCAGAGGTTACCAAGTGACCAGAGTACTACTCAGATCACTGGGAAGTTCAGAGATACTGGCAGGCGACAGCAGGAAGCAAAGAGCAAAAGTGGTGGGGTTACCCGCGACAAAGTGGCAGAGATCACATGTGTGAGTCTGTGACGGGTAACATCGCGGGTAACCCGGAACCCGTGCCGAGGGTACGGGTTTCTCGAGGGTACAAAACTCTGTACCCTGACCCGTACCCCAGGCAAACCCGTGGCAAAACCCGTGACAATCCCTAGGAGAGCCACTTGACCGTGTTCCTCGTTGATCCCGTCTTGCGCGATCTGCCTTCATATGACAAGTATGTTCCATCTCGCTTGGCCATCACCACATTCACATTTCACGAAGGGGCGTTTCTGCAAATCCGGCCATGATTATCAAACAGATGGATAATGACAGTGATCCACGATCGTACAGTCCCAACAGTGAACACGCCATACGTACCAATCATCATCAACAAGACGATATCGCCTAAGAACGAGTCAGATCGCTGTCGCATGCTTCTGCAAGCAATGGTATACGTAAGAGTCGGCAACCATCTGCGTACTAGTCGTAATCTGGTCATACTCCGCTTCTACCTCAATACAAATTTTGAGGCGGAGAGATATCTTGTGTATCAAGCTTCTACGGACAGCACCAATCGGGTATGTGCACCAACCGCGATTCGTCGACTATTTTGACACGCTTTGTAGGTCGAGATTGTTCATGATCGTAAATTCGCACTTTCTGAGCCACTCCAGACCTTCGAATTCTTGTTCCAACTGTTCAACTACAAAGATGCGCTTCAAGGTGTATTAGAAGGCTTCGACAAGACGCAAGCCAACGCGATGAAGACAGTCAGCACAATCCTTCGACGCTCTTATCGCTCTATCAGCTCCAAGACCGAGAGCCAGAAGACCGGATCACGAACTAAGGGTAAAAAGAGTCGTGGTGGCAATTCTCATGAGCTGGACACCATACAGGAGCACAAAGCGGCTTTGATGTTGCATGGTTATAAGATCGTCGCACCCATGAAAAATGTAAATATCCCTTTTCTTTTTGCGGTAAAAACTGGGGTTGATCTTCTCCCCCCCTTGCAGCATCGTCATATCGCTATTGCGGAAAATCGCCTGTACGAGAAATTCGTCCTCAAGATCGTTGATCGTGACGAACTGGCTTTCATGGACTTTCTATCATCCCCCCAGATGCTATTGGACCCTCGAAATCACACCGTTCCCTTCTCGCACGTTACTGGTATTGGTTATGGTAAAACTGTTATTGCCATGCCAAAATTGCTGCCTCTCGATGACATACCCCTCTTCTCGTTACAAACCGCGCAATGCTACAACCTCATCCGGCAGATGGTGGAAGGGTTTACTTTCCTCCATGCACATGGCGTTGCGCATATGGATCTCAAGTCCGCAAACATCGTTATCGACACTTCGTTGGAGCGGTTGTATATCATTGACTTCGGCTTGGCCCACAAGGTCAAAGGGCCAGAGGACACATTGTCTGGATTCAGAGGGACGAAGCAGTGGGTTGCACCCGAGATCGAAGAGAATGGCTATGCGTACAGCGCGATTCGCGCAGATCTGTGGGCCGTTGGCGAACTCATTCGAACTGTTCTAGATGTGTAGCAGAAAAGACCAGCTCCAAATGATGATGGCCTGCAGGAGGTTGTTTCCTGGTTGCTGAGCAAGGATCCTTTGAAACGACCCATGCTGATTGACATCTTTTCTAAATTTGATTCCAATAATTCTGAAACGGTATCTTAATTCAACCAGATTTATGTAATGGCATGTTGCTTGTACACTAGGCATAAAGAACTGTGTTCCCTTAGGATATATGTTACCCGGTTTGGCAAATAAGTAGTGTCGTGCCTTCTTACTTTAATTACTTCTAGGGTTCGCTAGCGAACCCGGGCATAAATAGAGGTAGGCTTGGACTCACATTGAACACAATATTGCCATCACCTTTCCGAATCTGAATTGCTTTAACCTTCCGATCACTTGATAGCTGGATTGTGATCGCAATAACCATCAACCGAGAATCTAGTTGCACCTGCTCCAGAATATCACTACAAATAGAGTCCATAGTGAATGGATCACTGGTGCAGTTGGTGTTTACATCTTGGAGCGTGAAAGCAGGAAGGTTTGACCATGGTGTGAGGTGCTCAACACCTTGAGCAAGAGAAGGGGTGATGGTTTCATGAAATTTCTGTTCCGCTGGTGAATACCATATATGTATGAGCAAACAAACTTGAACGGTTTGGTGGTGCAAGTTCATACCTTGTGGATTGTCAGTGTAGAGAAGGCTACATGGTGGATGTCCATTTTCTTCAAGACTTTTTGCAACGCCCTTGAGTTGATCAACAACGAAAGATAGTGATTTTGACGGAACCAGTGAGATGGAGCGTATCTCTTCAAACTGATTCACATTTGTATATGAAGCTTCATGGATACGCTGGCCATTGAGGCCTCCCATATACTTAAGATACTATTGAAATTGAGTAACAATCCGGAAACGGTAAAACAAATTTACGTCGAATGTATGATCAACCTTCATTACATCAGCTGGAAGACAAGCTTGCGCACGATCTATGAAAACTCGGTGTGCGCTTATATAGTCAACAAACATGGCCTTCAAATATTGCACAGATGGAGGTGCATTTGCATAGTGCTTTCAGTCATGAAAGGGAGAGAATTGAGAAACCTGTTCAGAACCATATAGGCCATAATGACGTGCCGCATCCAGATACATAAGCTCAAGCTCAGCGTGGTGTTGTCGCTGTAGCTCTGCCATCATCTCTGCAAAAGGAGATGGACCGAAGCGAGTGGCGAATGTGTTTCGCATTTGGGACATAACACCTCGATCAATTGCACCATGTGCACTAATATACGCTACAGAACCCTAAGGATTAATCATATATAGGTATATCAATGGAAACTCACCAGGAAAGGCAGCAGAAACAAAACGAGGAAGTTGCGCAAGGATGTGTGGGTCGGTACCTTGCCATGTTCTTCCACAACCAGATTTACAAAGAAACCGGTTCGTAAGCAGGAAGTAGTTGGTTGGCAAAGATCGCACACGCCGAGCAATCGGGTTGTCGTTATAGTCTAAAGTCTTCTGATGAGCCATTGTCTAGAGATAAGAGGCAACCGTACCATGTTTAATGAGACGTTCACCACAGGTACACTTAAAGTAATCAGGTGCACCGGGAAGGAGGAGAGGGAGCCAGACAAAGACATCCCGAGCACAGAGAGAATCCACATTGAAACCTGTCGCCGAATCATCACAGAGAGCAAAGACGGCATGCTTCTTCCGGTGAAAGAAATCTCCTCGAATATAACAGTTGGGTCTCATGTGTTGCTTGATCTCATTTTGGATACTCTCGCGTACGGTTTTGAGGTATCATTGGATTGCGGAATCCATCGCCGCCTCGGTTTCCTGAGTCTCAACCTCTGCGGTGGTGCCATCATCCTGTGGCAGAGGCCCCTCAGCAACTTCATCCAGAATGTCGTTATCTTCTTCATTTAACACTTGAGTTCCTCCCAAAGTAGCGTCAGTGCGCGTGTCATGTTCCTGGATGAAGGTAATCTCATTTTGAAGTTGCGCATATGTCGCGGCTGAAAGAATCATGCCAGCACCTACGTTCCAGTGTAGTTAGCATATGAAATACTGTTGCCATGTGCACATTGATATAGTATTGGGAGTCGGATGCGGTGTTGTAGACGAGTCCTGAAACCGGTTGCGTGGAGCAAAGAAGCCTCGAGCTGGAGCTGACGTGTTTATTGGTGGGCGTTGTGTTTGCATCGTACTACCGTGTGGACATGTCGTGTCTATCTGCGGGGTGGGTGGTGACAATGCAGTCATGTTCTTCTTTCTTCCTGATCCTTCACGCCGGCCACCCCAGTTAGGGTTCCGTGGTTTGGTGCTTTGAGGAGGTGTATGATCTTCATCCATCATCATTGGAGACTTAATTCCAAATAATAATAATAATAATAATAGTAATAAATAAATATTTAAGTGGCAGTGCTGCCTGACTCCCGATTTGGAGTCAGGCAGCAACAGGCACATGCAACGAGCCGAAATAACGTCTAATCTGCCGAGACGAACTCTCGGTTACGCATCTCGCTACCCAATCTCAAATTATAAAGGCTCAGAACATACCTGGAAAACCTTGGTACCCATCTGTAGAAAATATATTAGGGATCAAAGATAATATATCGTAGCTACGTGTCATGTTTATATACAACATAGACCAAACAAAAGAATAATAGACTGAATGTAGTCTAAGTGTCCGGTCACTAGGAAAGGCAATCACACAACTATAAATGGAAGGTTTGTAATACTAATAAATTCCAACACTCCCCCTCAAACCTGAAAAGGTCCCTTTGCCATCGCAAATTCCCTGTTCTCGAACTTCCAAAAATGGTAATCGGCCCGGTTTTGTTGATCGTCACCTGATCGTCAGACAACGCGCGTGATTGCGTGAATCACGGCCGTATCTGCTTGCCGACCGTTTCCACTCAGTCTTCCTCTGCCTTCGTCGTCCACATCGCGTTGGCCTCCTTCCTGGGTGTTCCGGGAACGAGTCTGCCATCCACCATGGGCCTGTAGCCCACCATCCTGTGCTGGGGGACTCCCCCTGCATCCTGCAAAACCGGTAAGTAGTTTTTCTTCATCTCCACCGCCCCATCTGATGACTCCCTCCCCTCTAGGCCTCGTAAATCGCGTTCCGCGCGGTCCAAATGTGTCACGCCCTCTTCGTCCTTCCTCGCATTGATGCAGGAAGTCCCTCCTCTGGATTTATCCGAGGGGATTTGGAGAGGATCCTCACGAAATTTTTGGAGGTGTGTGGGGGATCCAATCCCCTCTCGAAATGGCACGTCATTCATTTTTGCAAAATCGGTTATGCTGGAGGGGTGCTGACCCTTTGACAGGGTCTCGTTCTGGTCCAACGGCGTTGATACGAGATCGGCGTCGTCAAGATTTGATTGAGTGTGGGTTGGGATGTCTGGATTAGACTTCGCGTCGTCCTCTTCCCTGGGATTAGACTTCGTGTCGTCCCCTTTCCCAGGATTAGACTTCGCGTCGTCCTTGGTTTCGGGGCCCGATTGGCCTCGTTGGCCTCGTCTGCACCTTCACCATCCTCCTCGCTGGCAGCCTTACCCCTACACTCCCCCTGCTCTTCTGGTTGTGCCAGAAGCAGCTTCTCGGGTTCAAATTTAGCTTCGATAGCTGGGAGGTCGTCGTCAGTCCGTTCGACCTCTTCGGGTTTGGGTTTGGCTAGTTGGAGGATCTGGTTGCCCATTGTGTCGATTCGTTCGTCGACATCTTTCTCCCCCTCAACCGGCTCATCCCACCAATCTTGGCTCTCGTCATCAGATTCCGAGCCATCCGTTTTGTGCGCCTTATTTTTGGCGCTCACAGGATCTGTATCCTGAATGGAGTAGTACTCCTTTCGGGGTTCCTCCTCCACGTCCAAAAAGTCCTCGAGGGTCACGGTATTCGACACGATAATGTCGTTGTCGTCTTCTGAGTCAGAGTCGGGAGGACATAGGACCATCCAGGCCACGATTTCTTCAGCCATGGCAGTGGTTGCCTTCGGCTTTTCCTTCTCCTTCTCCTTGCCATTGCCATCCTCCTTTTCCTTCCGCCACTTCTCCTTCTCCTTTAGCCAATTTGGTTTCTGTCCCTCCTTTCCGCCACCCTCTTCCCAGCAGTCATCCTTCCGATGGCCGGGTTTGTCGCAATTATAGCAGTTGCCCCTTTTGAAATTCCGCCCCTTCCCACCATCATCGGCAGAGAAGGCTACATTTTCGTCTTTCTTGGAGACTTTCCCAAGATTTCGGCGGTCATATTCGTCGGTAAAGGCCTGCATTAAGTCGTTGGGTGATAAAATTGTTCCCAAGACAGCTGATGTGGCGTTCAGGGCAGAGATAAAGGGTTCGAAGGAGTAAGTGAGCGATCCGAGAATGATCGCGTAGAGTTCGTCTTCACCAGGGGGATGGCCTATTGAGGCCAGGTCTTCCCTCATCAGACGTAGTTTGGAGAAGTGCTCGCGCACATCTCCTTTTTCGGCACAACGTTCCTGTTGCAGGCGGCGCCTCATGTCGACTGCAACCATGCGCGACTTGTTCTGGAAGTCACCCCGCAGCGCGTCCCAGATTTCGAGCGCCGTTCCTTTGTTTCGAATTTTCATAAAGAGTGAGTCGGGGATAGTAGCAGCAATCTGCTGCTTCACCATAGCTTCCCCTCGCTTCCACTCCTTCAACTCAGCCTTCCACTCCTTGATACCCCTATTTTCCTCCTCTGTATTGGCATCCTGGACAAAGTTTCGGGTGTCCTTTCCCTCAGAATCCCTTCTTGGAACCATCCGGGGTTTTACTGGACACACCGGTTCTCTTTTGGAACCATCCACATGCTCGAGGAGACCCCTAGCATCAACTGTCCAGAGAAAGCAGTCCTTGTAGACCACCCAGTTTGTGCCACCAGCTTCCAACCTAGGAACCTTCATGAGGTCGTTTTCGAGCTTTCCAAGTGAGGACATTTCAAGGAGATAGGGTAGAGTAGGAGATAGGGTAGGCTTTGTTTACTTATCAATTAGATAGGGTCGGGGCCCATAACCTGTAGAAAATATATTAGGGATCAAAGATAATATATCGTAGCTACGTGTCATGTTTATATACAACATAGACCAAACAAAAGAATAATAGACTGAATGTAGTCTAAGTGTCCAGACTAGGAAAGGCAATCACACAACTATAAATGGAAGGTTTGTAATACTAATAAATTCCAACACCATCCAAACAGCGTCTACCAAAGCCATCTGTCGATATGAGCCCTAAGGCCTAATGGCCGGTTCCTTCTCTCCGCCGCATTGGACAATCGTTCGTATTTGGGCGTGAATTTGGTTGGCGCTGACTAAGCACGTAAAATAATGTCTATCTATTTATTTATTTATTTTGAAGTTCAACCGTCCAGAAGCATGTCCGTTAATCCCGAGTGGAAACTTGTTGCAATTGGAAGAGGAAGCTTTGCTACAGTTTCCATTTTGTTAGGGCGCCCCGTCGCATTCAAACACGTCCTTACCTCACAAAGAACACCCGAACTTGAAGCCGAATTTGAAGCCCTTCTTGCGATATACGACTTCTGCAACACTGATTCCTTCTTTCTGATTCCTCGTCCTCTCGCGTACTACGATCCAAGCATTTCCACTAGTTTCGCTTCTCCGGAAGCGACTCCTCCAGGGAGGCCCCGAGTCCGAGCCCGCAGGCCCCTGGTGACGGAGGGCGATTTCGTGGCGTTGAAATTAAGCAATGCTGCCTATGCGATGGATCAAGTCCTTCCAATCCCTTTGAAAACTGCAGAGGTAATTCGTTCGCTATTCTATCCACCGACCGCTCGTGAAGCGCCCGTACCAACCTTGTGTCGACTCTACTTTGGCAAGGTCATTGAGAGTAGCAAGCGGCCCATTGCGTTCTTTAACTCTGCAAATTTTCCTCTGGATCTCGCTCGTTATAATCAGGTGCTCGCTGCTGTGCCTGATGCTGGTTTACCAGCCCCGGAAGCAATTTCACACGGCATGGGGGAAATGCTAGGGCGCTTACACTGGCGTGCCGGATATGATGGTCGGGACATCGAATTCGTTCTTGGTGGGGTGTCTTTCAGTGGCGTTGAATCATACGTCATTGATTTTAACCAGGTATGCGTTCTCTTCTTTGCCATTACGACCCCCTAATGGCCCTTCAAGATGCGTGCTTGGAAGAGGAATAAAGACGAGATTCAGCAACTTGTAGACTCTTTTTTCATAAACGACCCTTACTATCCCCGACCACGTGGCAACGATCGACTTTATCAGCAGTTTCGCACTGGCTATAAGGCCGCGCATCCCTCAGAATCGAATGATGCAATGGATATTGCTGAAGAATTTCTTCGTGCGATTGAAGCCGAACAAGTCAAACGTGATGCTCGCAAGACTCAAATTTAGGTTGCTATATACCTGGGTGGGTTGCCGCTGTCTGCTGATCTCCAGGATCGTGACTGACTGCTGTTTATCCAGCTAAGGCTCGTGATGAGTTCGAGACATGAGTTCGACGCCGCTCAATGAGGAAGGTCCACAGTAATTCAGCCATTTGTTTATTGTTGTAAAAGTGTTGGGCATGTATAATAGATAAATGAAATGTCCTGCACCATTCCTATCTCTATGTTATTGGTAAGTAATGCGATGAAACTCCAGGCTCGCATTTGGGTTTGCCAAACCAGGCTGAAAGACGCGAGACCTGCAGCTTTGGGCTATATTTGAGACTGAGCAATGGAGGCAGTAATTGTCGATACCAGAATGCCAACAAGAAAAAGAGTTTTATGTTCGGTTTTGGTTGCTGGTTACCAAGGGCTGTGACGGATTTTCAAAGCACGTAACATCGAGTATACCATATTTATCTTGTAAGTATCAAATGGTACAAAACACCACGATGATAAGTTCTGTGTGGGTCCCATCAATGATACGACAACATAACTGTTCTTATTGTCGTTTCGAACGCTATAGCGTTACCGATAGTTATTACTACATAGGTGAATAAAAGACAATGAGAAAATAAAGTAGGAAAGAAATGCGTTATCGATCTATTGCGAATGGGATTCGGAAGAAAGAAACAGGAAACCAAATAACTAAAAAAGTGGGGGTGTATTTTAAAACAAACAAACAGCTGTGCCGACAAGAAGGGAGGACCAAGCACCTGCGGAATGCCCAGCTAACTCTCTTCTTTGCCGAACGGGGGCCGATTTGAGGGATCAGAAGCTTTAGGATCAGTGCTCATGGCGAATGTATGTAGTAAAACAAGGTGCAGTTAGCTGAGAAGCTGGTTGGTTGAAGGTCGACTCGGGGATTAATTAAGGTGGGCTGTGCATTTCTAATTATCAAAGCAACAAGACAGGAAAGGGCCGCAAGAAGGAAATAAAAAGAAAGACGATCAAGCCTCACACACAGAAATTCCATCAATAAACAGCCAATCCAGTGCTCCATGAAATGCATTCTCGTCCTCTCCTTTCCCAAACACCCCAACGGTATAATGTTTCCACACGCTCCGACAGGGCCTTATCGTCGTCACTACCATTCCGTTCCAAAGTACGTCTACGAAAGAGCCTTCTCCCGATCCGGGCGGTGAGGACGCGCTCGAGTGGAAGAACCCGATGGAGCAGATTCGTCTGAGGTACTGAGGTACGGAGGGGAGAAAATGGCGTGAGAGTGCCAGGGTGCAAATTGAAGAGTCGACGCGATCTAATGGAAGTGCAGAATGACATGGCAGCTGAAAAAACAAATTGCACTGTGATGTACTGGCGACAAACGATGACTAACTGCATGTAAGAAAAATCAAGGTCAAGAAGAAATGTGACCGAGACTTACTTCTTTTTCTGCCCGGTCTAGACCATCCTACTTCTATTCTTTACCGGGTTGGAGGGCTGACCCGGCAATGTATACGATAGGACAACCACGCAAGTATGTCTTTAACTCTATCACTATTTCCTCCCAAGTC